>OCLH01000149.1_pt1 | contig 14540 bp, 10 predicted proteins | sample 1495891 | NCBI WGS metagenome assembly OCLH01 (sample SAMN03418266, study PRJEB22391) | human gut metagenome | biome: human-gut; feature: organic feature; material: feces | host: Homo sapiens | place: Tanzania | collected 2013-01
TCTAAATTTGAATATGTCGGTTCTAATATTTCATGAATGTTTTGAGTCGCTCGGGGACGGGATTGACCGCTCCGCTTTGGGTGCAGACAAAGGCGGCCACACCGACGGCGAGGTGATGAGCCTCCCTGATGGTCGCCCCGTTCAGCCTTGCCATCACGTAAGTCGCTGTGAAAGAGTCTCCGGCGCCGACCGTGTCAGCAACCTTGACTTTAGGGGTAGGCAGATGTGAGAGCAGACCTTCCGCTCCGTACACCTCACTGCACTCCGAGCCTTGAGTGAATATGACCGTCTTCAGGGAAAACCTGTGAATCAGCTTGGCGACACGTTCCTCGGCACCGCCTTCAATCGAGAACATTCCTGCCACAATAGGCAGTTCGTCCTCATTGAGTTTCAGGAGGTCGGCGGACTTCAGGGATTCCTCGACCAGTTCCCGGGTGAAATAATTCTGCCTGAGGTTTATGTCATACACCTTCAGGCAGGAGGCCGGGGCGGAAGCAACCATATTCATTATGCTCTTCCGCGAACAAGGAGTTCTTTGGGCCAAAGTGCCCCAGCAGACGACATCGGCGTCACGGAACAGGTCCAGTGTTCTGTCATCGCAGGTCATCGCATCCCAAGCGACGCCCTCAACAATCTCGTACTGAGGGACTCCGGCATCATCCATTGTGACAAGTACCCTGCTTGTGGGCTTGTCGTTTCTCTGAATATAACCGAGATTCAGCCCGGTGGCTTTCAATGCCTCCAAAGTCTCGTCACCGAGGGCATCGTTTCCTATGGCTGTCACGGGATATGCCTCCGCGCCGAATTCCTTGGCGAAGAACGAGAAATTCACTGGAGCCCCTCCGAGGCGTTTCCCTGACGGAAAAACGTCCCAAACGGTCTCTCCTATTCCGATTACTTTTTTCATCTTCTTATGAACATAAAATAATAAGTTTTTTGAAGGTTACTTATGTCAATGGAATGGCTTATCCTTGTTCCTTTTCCGAACGGTCCGCTCGCTTGATGGCCGGGACCCGTTCCAGTTCGGCGATGTTCTGGCCATGCTCCACGGCGAGAGATGGTTTCTTGTCGGGGTCGAAATGGAAACGCTTCACGTTGTCTGAGGTGTTGTAGCCGATGATCTTCACCTTTCCGGTGAGGTTGATCTCGTCTTCAGGCTCAGGCAGGGGCTGCCTTTCGAATTTGAAGTCCTTGCCGATGAGGATCATGTTGCCGAGGTCTGTCCTTGCGATTTTCCTCAAGTCATTGACTTTAAATCCGGTGGCTATGGCCGTGATCTGGATCTTGTCCCCGATTTCAGGATCTGTCATCCAGACCAGTCCGGTCTTGAATTTCTTGACGTTGCCGGTATATTCGGAAATCTTGTGGTTGATCTCGGAAAGGTCATCCATCGTGAGGCCTTTGTCGTTCTTTCCGCATGTGATGTTGATGAGCAGACTTTTGGCTGTCTTGAGGTCGAAGTCGTTCAAAAGAGGTGACTGGAGCGCGCCCTTGACGGCGTCCTCGATCCTGTTTTTACCGGTACCCGTACCACATCCCATCAGGGCCATGCCGCTGTTGCGCATCATGGTCTTGATGTCCTCGAAGTCCACGTTGATGTAGCCCGGGCGGCTGATGATCTCGGTGATTCCTTTCACGGCGGTGGAGAGCACCTCGTCCGCCTTCGGGAACGCCTCATGCACGAGATGGCTGCCGAAAAAATCGTAGAGCTTCTCGTTGTTGATGATCAGAAGACTGTCCACGTTCTTCACGAGCTCATGGATGCCGTCGATCGCGCGGGACATGGCGTTCTCGCCTTCGTTCTCGAACGGCAGTGTGACCACACCGACGGTCAGGACACCCTTGTCCTTGGCCATCTTGGCAATGATCGGGGCGGCTCCTGTCCCGGTGCCTCCGCCCATTCCCGCGGTGATGAACAGCATCTGGGTGTCTTCTCCAAGCACCACCTTCTCAATCTGGTCGTGTGCCTCAAGTGCTGCCTTGCGGCCTTTGGCCGGATCGGTTCCGGCTCCGAGGGCGTTGTCCCCGATGTGTATCTTCACAGGGACGGGACTTCCGTCAAGTGCCTGACGGTCAGTGTTGCAGACGATGAAACTGCAACCTTCCACCTTTTCCCTGAACATGTAGTTCACGGCGTTGCAGCCACCGCCACCAACTCCGATGACCTTGATCATCGACTGGATGGGTGTCATCGTCGGGCAGGTCTCAATTATATCTATCAAATCGTCAATCATGTCGCCCATAATCTTGTCTTGTTAAACCTCTTCGTTATTCATTTCATCGTACAGTCCTCCGACTGTCTCTCCAACCTTGCCCAGAAAGTGTTTCGTCCAAGTGAAATTGAACAGCTTCCGGTGCTCTTTCCTTTCTTTTTTCTCCTTCTGTTTCCTGGCTTCATATTCCTTGACCTCCTTGTCAGTCGGCTTGTCGAAGACTCCCGGCCCATCATCCTCATTCTGCGTGGCCGCGACTGATGGTTCTATGGTAGGAGGCTCAATGGTGGAATATGGATCGTATTCAGTCTCGGGAACTTCATCGTGCGGTTCATCGCGTGTGACGGAAGCGCCTTCATCTGTGGTGACCTTCTCTTCCTGAGCGGCCGCTCCCGGCTCCTGGCTGGTGACCTCCTGCTCATTTGGAGCCGTGGCGGCGGCATCCTCGGCGGCTGGTTTGACCACCCTCGCCGTGACTTCGTTGACACAGTTCAGAAAGCGGTCGCCTTTGGCGGACAGTATCATGCCCATTGAGGTCGCTGCGCTCGCCTCGCTCGCCTCAGGGCATCCCTCGCAGGAGAAGAACCGTCTCGGGCGGCCGATCTTCACTGAATATCCAGACAGTTCCTTGATGAAGTTGGTGCAGTTCACAAGCTCAGCCCCTCCTCCTGTCACGACGACGCCGGCCCTGAGGTCATCCTCGGAGGCGTAGCCGCTTTCCTGAATCCTGAACAGAAGGGCCTCGATGATCTCTTTCATCCGCGCGGTGATGATTTCCGAGATGTACTTCACGGAAACCTGTGCGGTGGCGTTCCCGTCCTCATCGACGATCTGGATGGACTTCTCCCCAAGCGAGGAGAGCTTGTTCGGCATGCAGGCTCCGTAGGCCTTCTTGATGTTCTCGGCAAGCTCGAACGAGAAGTTGCATTCGGACTTGATGTCGTTCGTCACGCTGTTCCCTCCGAAAGGAATGGCGGCGTAGAACCTCATGATCTTGTCCTTGAATATGGTGACGGAACTTACTCCGGCTCCGATGTCAATCAGTGCCACGCCGTTCTCCATCTGCTCGGACTTCAGCACAGCGCGCGCCGTGATGCCCGGGGTGAAATATTTCTTCGCGATGGCTATCCCCATGTCATTGAAGACGCTGTCGATGTTCGATGAATATCTCCGGTTCCCGATGAACACCTTGAAGTTGCCCTCAAGAGTCTCGGCGGCCATGCCGACGATGTCGTTCTCCGGCTCGTTGATGCAGTCTTCGGTGGAAAATGACTGGGCCACAGCTCCGTAGATGACTTCCTTTGCCGAGTCTTCCAACGGGTAGGACTCCAGTGCCATGGACTTCAGGGCACGGATCTCGTTCTCCTGGATCAGATCGTCCGGTTCTGGTCTGGTCATGCTGGCGGATGCCGTCTCCTGGCGGACGTACCAGCGCGGCAGTCCTACGATCACCTGTTGGATCTTGATCCTGAGGGCCTGCTGCGCCTCGCTTATGGCAGTCCTCAGCTCGGCCTTGACTTTCCCGGGAATCAGGACATAGCTGTAGCGTATGCCAAGCGAAGGTGATTCCTTGTAGTAGATCACCTCGACATTCTGATCCTGTACCCTGGCCACGCAGACAGCCAGTTTTGACGTTCCCAAATCAACGGATGCTATGTATCTCTCTTCCATATTCACTTGCTCTATTTTCTGCAGACAATCTGCCCGTTGTACTTAACATTCACTGTCGAATAGTATCCCGCTCCTTTCTCCGGCAGGATGGTGGTGTAGTAGCGGCCCATCCGGTCGAACTTGCTTTCAAAGCCGGACGGAAGCCCGAAGATGAACCTTTCTTTCCCCTGGCGTGGGATCATGAGCAGATCCCCGTTGTCCTTGACCGTGATCTGGCAGATGTTTTCCGCCCAGATCCGGGAATCCTGCATGAAATTCACCAGTTGTATCACTTCCGAAAGCCATTGTTTCTCCATGTCGGTCTTTGGCTCCCCCTTGTAGCCCCTTTCCACATTCAGGGGCAACGCTCCGTCAATTATCGGAACCATGGATGTGTAGTTGCGCTGTAGAGGGAACAGGAACCCTTTCTCATCGGCGTAGTACCCGTTGTTGTCTTTCTGGAACCTGACCACAGGCTCCCTTTGGCGTATCCTGACGTTCAGATAACCATCCGGAGTGGTGTAGGCCTCAGCCTTGAGAATCGCGCTCTTGTTGTCCAGGACACTCTCGACTTTCCGCAGGTCCACACTGTCGAGCCTCTGCCCGATGTAGGAACCGTAGCCTTTGTTCAGGTAGCCTTCCACATCCTTCGCGGTCACGAAGTTGAAATCGTCCGTGAACTCCACCTTGACTCCCGCGCAGGTGAGCTGTCCGACTCGTCTCTCGTTCATCCTATGGATTACAATGCAGACGAGACCGAGCAGGCAGAACGCCGCGGCGACGAGGGTTATCCTGAGACCTTTTTTCATTTCTTCAACCTTTCCTCAAGAAGTTCGGTGATAGGTGCGATGAACCTGTCGATGTTGCCGGCCCCGAATGTGGCCAGAACGTCGATCGGCTCGTTCCTTAGGTAGTCCATCAGCTCCTCCTTCCTCAGCAGGACTTTCTCCGGAGCCGTGACCTTGTCGAAGATAAGCTCAGACGTGACTCCAGGGATTGGTTCTTCCCTTGCCGGATAGATGTCCAGCAGAATCAGCTTGTCCACCTTGCTCAGAGCGGCTGCGAAATCTTCGGCGAAATCCCGCGTGCGGGTGAAAAGGTGAGGCTGGAATATGGCCGTGAGCTTCCTGCCGGGGAATATTCCCCTCATTGAGGAGATCGCTGAAGCCAGTTCCTTCGGATGGTGGGCATAGTCGTCAATGTAGGACAGATGCGGAGTGTTGAGGTGCACGTCCAGTCTGCGCCTGACTCCTGAATATGTCCCTATCGCTTCCTTGATGGCCTCCGGGGCCACACCATGGCAGAGGCAGACCGCCGCGGCGGCCACGCTGTTCTCCACATTGACCCAGCCTGGAATGCCAACCCTGATGTTACCGATCACGCCTCCAGGGTAAACCAGATCGAAGATGTAATGCCCTACCTCGTCCGGTCTCGGATTGGCAGCATGGTAGTCGGCGTCCGGGTTGTCGTAGCTGTAGTGCAGGATTCTGGCGTTTGTGTCCTCGGCGGTGATGTCCAGCCCAAGTTTCACGATCAGGGTGCGGCTTACCTGCGAGGCGAATGCCTTGAACGCCTTCCGGTACTCCTCAAGAGTTCCGTAGATGTCCAGATGGTCAGCGTCCATGGCTGTGATCGCGGCGATCGCCGGGTGCAGCTGGAGGAAGGAGCGGTCAAACTCGTCAGCCTCCGCCACGATGGTCGGCGTGTGGCTTGTCAGAAGGTTGGTGTCGTAATTCTTGGAGATTCCTCCAAGAAAAGCCGAGCAGCCTTTGCCGCTTTCCGTGAGGATGTGCGCCACGAGGGTGCTTGTTGTGGTCTTCCCGTGCGTCCCCGCCACAGCCAGGCAAGTCTGACCCTCGGCCAGCTCACCGAGCATCCGGGATCTCTTGACCAAAGTGTAGCCGTGCTCCCTCACATAGACAAGTTCCTGAAGGTCAGCCGGAATGGCCGGGGTATAGACGACAAGTGTCGATGCCACGTCCTTTGGAATATAATCGGGGTCATCCTTGTAGTGGATGTCAATCCCTTCCTTCTCAAGCGCGTGGGTCAAGTCCGATGGTGTCTTGTCGTAGCCCGCGACCGGATAGCCTTTGAACTTGTAGTACCTTGCGATGGCGCTCATGCCGATGCCACCGACACCTATGAAATAAATCTTTGAATATTTTGACATCTCTAATCCTTGATCAGTTTATAAACCTCTTCCGCAATCTTTTCCGCCGCGTCAGGCAGCGCCATCTTCCCGGCGTTCTCCTCAAGCCTGGCGATCCTCGCCGGATCCTTGAGCAGTTCCAGCGCTGTCGGTATCATTTTTTCCATCGCCTCGGCATCCTTGACAACCACAGCCGCGTCTTTCTTCACCAGAGCCATCGCGTTGTGGGTCTGATGATCCTCCGCCACATTGGGGGACGGAATGAATATCACGGCCTTGCGCGCGGCGCAGAGTTCCGACACGGAACTGGCCCCGGAACGTGAGATCACCACGTCGGCCGCCGCATAGGCGAGTTCCATCCTTCCGATGAAATCCGAATGATGAATATGCCGGGCCACATCCGGATTCTTTGTCCGTTGCTCGTCCATGAACCTGTCAATGTCCGGTCTGTAGTGCTTTCCACACTGCCAAAGTACATCGACACCGTCAAGTCCGGGACATCCGTCCGAGATCCATTCCTTCATGCACTGGTTGAACCGTGCGCTTCCAAGACTTCCGCCCACGATGAAAATGTGCTTTCTGGATGGATCGAGACCATATTCCTTGATGCCCGCCTCTTTCATTTCCGGGGTGGCCGGGACGATGATGCTCCTGATCGGATTGCCTGTCATGACGATCTTGTCGGCGGGGAAGAACCTTTCCATCCCTTCGTAGGCGACGCAGATGCACTGCACCCGGCTGCCGAGTTTCTTGTTGGTAAGCCCGGCGAATCCGTTCTGCTCCTGGATAAGCGCCGGGATGTGCATCCCTGTCGCGGCCCAGAGCAGGGGAGCGCTGGCATAGCCTCCGACTCCGATCGCGATCTGAGGCTTGAATTCCTTTATGATTCTCTTTGCCTTGAACAGGCTGGCTACAACCTTGAAGGGCACGCACAGGTCGTTGAGTATGTTCTTCAGATTGAGCCGGCGCTGCAGACCCACGATAGGCAGCCCAACGATCCTGTAGCCCGCCGCCGGCACTTTCTCCATCTCCATCTTGCCCTCGGCCCCGACGAACAGGATCTCGGTCTTGGGATTCTGCTCCTTCAGTTTGTTCGCGATCGAGACGGCCGGGAAGATGTGACCTCCTGTGCCGCCTCCGCTTATTATGACTCTCAATGCTTTATGTTCCATCCTATTCATTGTTATGGTCATCAATCCCGTAGTCCGGGATGTCATTCTCATGTACCGGAACCTCCTCATCCTGCCCCGTGAACTCGCTGTCCCGGGCTGAAAGTCCGCTCTCCATCTGGTCCAGATCGTCCAGTCCGCTGCTTACCTCGTCCTTTATCGCCCTGTCAACCAATGGCTCGGCCTTGGCGGCCTCCCTTGCGATCTTTCTCTTGGCCATCTTGCTGATGGACAGGATGATGCCGAACGCCAGACTGAACATGAGGAACGAGGAGTTTCCGTGACTGATCATCGGGAGGGTCTGTCCCGTGAGAGGTCCCATGTCGCAGTTGATGGCGATGTGCATCATCGCCTGACAGGTGATGAGCAGCACCAGCCCGGCCACCGCCGTCTTGGCGAAATGGTTGTCGCAGTTCCTGACGATGATCGAGCCTCTGGCCAGAAGGCTGATGTAGAGGATGATGACAAGCAGCCCTCCGAGCAGCCCGTATTCTTCCACGATGAAACTGTACATGTAGTCCTCGAACATGATCGGCACGACGTACCTTTGGGTGCTGCGCCCAGGTCCCTTGCCGACCACTCTGCCCTCATGGATGGCGATCTTCGCGCTCATCGGTTGCTTGATGTCGTCAAGCGCGTCCTGGAACTCCTTGCTGTTCTGCGGACTTTCACGTATTATCTTCAGATTGTCCTCTGTCCCGGCTCCTGTGACGCGGCTGATGGCCGAATCCAGATGCGGGAACAGTTTCTTGCCGTCACGGTTCGAGTCAACGACCGCGATTATTCCAAGGAACACTATCAGCGCCCCGGCCGGTTTGACAAGTTCCTTGACGCTTATTCCTCCGATCAGGATCGTGATGAACATCATGCCCCCGATGAACACCGTGCTGGACAGACTTCCCATCATCATGATCAGGCAGACACTGCAGATCGGGAGGTAGATATAGACGAACTTCTTGACAAGAGGCTTTTTCCAGAAAGGATACTTCTCCCCCAGAAGGTTGGCTATCACGAAGCTGTCGTTGCGGAAAGCGTTGACGGCCCATGCCAGGTACATGATCATGGCCACTTTCACGACTTCGAAGACGTGGACCTGGAATCCGAAGACGGAAACGATTCGCCACGCATGGTTGATGTAGAGGGCTTTGACCGGGCCGGCGGAGATGTGCAGCGCCAGAATTGACAGCAGGCCTATGGAGACCGCGTAGCCCAGCTGGGAAACTATCCTGAAAAAGCCGATCTTCTTGATGCAGCAGCAGACGATGATCACCCCGAGGCCGACCAGAGACACGACCATCTGTTCGCTGATGATCGCCATTCTGGTGGTCTTCTGCTGGAGGGCCAGCAGGGAGGTGGATGAGAATATGGCCACGATGGAGAAGAGGATGAGCAGGATGACGATCATCCACACAACCTTGTCTCCTTCGAGAGAATCCACGAAGTTCCAGAGAGTCTTCTTTTTCTTTGTTTCCTCGGCCATATTCATTGAACCTTTAGAGTCTTCTCACGGCTTCCTTGAACTTCTCGCCGCGGTCCTCGTAGCAGGTGAAGAGGTCGAAGCTGGCGCAGCACGGGCTGAGCAGCACGACATCGCCGGCCTTCGCGAATCCGCTCGCTGCCTTCACGGCCTCGTCGGCCGAGAGGGTGTCAACGATCTTGTCCTTGCCCACAATCTCCTCGAACGCCTCGTGGAACTTGTGGTTGTCGACTCCCATGCAGACAATGGCTTTCACCTTCTCTTTCACGAGAGGCTTAAGCACCTCGTAATCATTACCCTTGTCAGTTCCGCCAACAATCCAGACTATCGGTTTCCTCTGACATTCGAGGGCGTACCAGGCAGCGTCCACGTTGGTCGCCTTGGAGTCGTTGATGTAAAGCACGTCCTTGATGCTGAGGACCGGCTCCAGCCTGTGCTCGATAGGCTGGAACGTGGCCAAAGCCTCACGGATGGTCTTGTTGTCGATTCCGGAAGCCTTCGCGGCGAGTGCGGCGGCCATCGAGTTGTAGATGTTGTGCTTACCGCCCAGTGCGAGCTCTTTCAGGAATATGTCGCATTCCTCCTCGCCGTACTTCACGACGATCTTGTCGCCTTTGAGGAATGCGCCCTGCTTCACCTCGTCTTTCTGGGTGAACGGCAGACGTTTGGCGGAAAGGATGATTTTGTTGAGGTGCTCGATTGTGATCTCATCGTCGGAGTCGAAGATGAAGCAGTCCTCAGGACGGAGGTTCTGCGTGAGGCGGAACTTGGCTTTCACGTAGTTCTCCATCTGGTAGTCATAGCGGTCAAGGTGGTCCGGAGTGATGTTCGTGATGATGGCGATGTCCGGACGGAAATCATAACAGTTGTCGAGCTGGAAACTGCTGATCTCCAGCACGTAGTAGTCAAAGTGCTCGGTGGCCACCTGGAGAGCGTAGCTCTTCCCGATGTTTCCGCCCAGCCCGACATTGAGGCCTGCGTTCTGGAGCAGATAGTAGATCAGGGAAGTCGTCGTGGTCTTGCCGTTGCTTCCGGTGACGCAGATTTTCTTCGCCGTGTCGTAGCGGCCGGCGAACTCGATCTCGGAGATGATGTGCGTGCCCTGCGCCTCAAGTTTCCTCACGATAGGCACTGAGCTTGGAATGCCCGGGCTCTTTATGACCTCGTCTGCGTTGAGGATAAGCTCTTCTGTGTGATGGCCTTCCTCAAAGCTGATGTCCCATTTGCGCAGATCCTCAGCGAAATGCTCCGGAATCTTTCCGTTGTCTGAAAGGAACACGTCGAATCCTTTCACCTTGGCGAGAACGGCGGCTCCGACACCGCTTTCTCCGCCTCCCAAAACAACAATTCTGCTCATATCCTCAATTTTTTTATCTTATCTTCAACAAAGCCAGGGTAGAGACCGCCAGGATAACCCCGATCAGCCAGAACCTTGTCACTATCTTCGCCTCCGGAATGGCGTGGACCGGTCTGGAGATCAGCGCCGGAATGCCTTCCTTCTGGTAATGGTGGTGCAGGGGAGTCATCTTGAATATTCTTCTGCCCTCACCGTATTTTTTCTTTGTGTACTTGAAATAGACTCTCTGCATTATCACCGAAAGTGATTCAACCAGGAATATCCCGCAAAGGATCGGCAGCAGCAGTTCCTTTCTCATCAGGACCGCGCTCACTCCGATGATGCCTCCGATCGTGAGACTTCCGGTGTCACCCATGAACACCTGTGCCGGATAGGAATTGTACCAGAGGAATCCCATCAGCGCGCCCACGAAGGCTGACATGAATATTGCGATCTCTCCGCTTCCGGGAATATACATGATGTTCAGATAGTCTGAGTTCACCAGATTGCCTCCCAGCCAGGCCAGTATTCCAAGCACGACACCCACCGTGGCGCTTGTCCCGGCGGCGAGCCCGTCCATTCCGTCCGTAAGGTTCGTTCCGTTGGAGCAGGCCATGATGACAAACACGATCATCAGCACATAGACCGCCCATTTGCAGTACCAGCCCCATCTACCTTTGAACGGTGAGAACCATTTGTAGTCAAACTCGTGGTCCTTCACGAACGGGATCGTGGTCTTTGTGCTCTTGATGACATTCTCCATCTTCCAACCGGAATCCTCCGCCACGAGGGTTTCGGTGTCCACGTTCAAGGCTCCTGGGTTGCCTTGCTCGACTACATTGGCCTTGCCAGCGACAACGGGGACCTTTTCCCTGATCACGATGTCATCGCTGAAGCAGACGGCGAGTCCGATGACAAGTCCTAGGGCGAGCTGGCAGACCAGCTTGGCTTTCGGATGGAGTCCTTCCTTGTTGTGTTTGAAGACCTTGATGTAGTCATCGGCGAATCCAAGCGCTCCGCACCATACCGTGGTCAGGAGCAGAAGCTGGATGTAGATGTTCCTCAGGTTGCAGAACAGCAGGACAGGAACCACAATCGCAAGGATGATGATGACACCACCCATTGTCGGAGTGCCTTTCTTCTGCATCTGGCCTTCCAGCCCGAGATCCCTGATTGTCTCTCCGATCTGCTTGCGCTGTAGCCATTTGATGATCTTGCGGCCCGCGAAAAACGAAAGGAGCATCGCCGTGATGCTGGTAAGCATCGCCCTGAAAGACAGGTAGGTGAAAAGTCCCTGTCCCGGGATGTCGTATTGCCTGAGATATTCAAAAAGATGGTAGATCATCGCTTGTCCTCCTTTTTAGTGGCCGTCAGGCTGTTGAAGATTTCGGAGACCACCTCGCGCTCGTCGAAATGCCGGTGCTCGGTGCCGATAATCTGGTAGGTCTCGTGACCTTTGCCGGCGAGCAGGATGACCCCACCGTCCTTGGCGAACATGATGGATGCTCTGATCGCCTCTTTCCTGTCGGAGATGAATATGGCCTTGGCCAGTCCGTTGACGCTGAATCCCTTGCGGATGTCGTCCATGATGTCCTCCGTCCTTTCAGTGCGGCTGTTGTCGGAGGTCACGACAATCCTGTCGGCGTACTTTTCGGCTATCGCGGCCATCTCCGGCCTTTTTGTCTTGTCACGGTCTCCGCCGCATCCGAACAGGCAGATCAACTCTCTGGCTCCGTCGATGTCTTTCAGGGTCTTGAGCACATTCTCCAGAGCGTCGGGAGTGTGGGCGTAGTCGATGACGACAGAGAGATTCCTCGGCCCGCTGATGACCTCCAGACGACCTGGGGCGGACTCCAGCTTGCTGATGGCCACCAGAGTCTCCTCCGGATCGGCCCCTACGGCGATAGCCGCGCTGTAGATGGCGAGAATGTTATAGGCGTTGTGTTGCCCGATAAGCCTTGTCCAGGTCTCCCGCCCGTCGATCTTGAGCAGCATCCCCTCGAAGGTCTCCTCCATAATGCGGCAGGTGTGGTCCGCGATGCTTCTGCAGGAATATCTCACCACCTTTGCCTTGGTGTTCTGCACCATCACCTCTCCGTTCTTGTCATCGATGTTGGTGATCGCGGTGGCCGTGGCCGGAAGGTTGTCGAAGAACAGTTTCTTGCAGCGGAGATATTCAGCGAATGTCTTGTGATAGTCGAGATGGTCGTGGGTCAGGTTCGAGAATATTCCGACCTTGAACTCGAGTCCAGCCACTCGTTCCTGCTCCACGCCGATCGAACTGACTTCCATGAAGCAGAACTCGCAGCCGGTGTCCACCATCTCGCTCATAAGACGGTTGATGGTGATAGGGTCGGCTGTTGTGTTGGCCGTCTCCAAACGCCTGGTTCCAACATAGTTGGCTATTGTGGAAAGCAATCCGCAGTTGTACCCCTGCGCCATGAAAAGGTGATAGAGAAGGGTCATCGTGGTGGTCTTCCCGTTGGTCCCCGTGATTCCGACAAGCGTGAGTTTCCGGGACGGATTGTCGAAGAAATCCGCCGCCATCATCGCCACGGCGTGACGGGAGTCCTTGACTTTGACGAATGTAAGCCCTCTGGTGGCCTCTCCGGGATATTCGGAAACAGCCTTGTCCAGCGCTTCCTCATCCTCATAGACAATCGCCGCCGCACCTGAGGCTATGGCTTTGCCGATGTAGTCATGCCCGTCGCTGTCATGTCCTTTGACGGCGATGAACATGGCGCCGGAAGTCACCTTCCTTGAGTCGTTGCAGATGTCGGTTATCCCGAGGCCCAGGTTCCCCCGCACCTCGATGACACCTGCGTTCCTTATGATATTCTCCAGTCTCATTTCAAATTAAATGTTATAGTCGAACCGTCTGCGACCTTCGTCCCTGCCTTTGGATTCTGGGAGGATACATGTCCTGTCCCTGAATATGAACACTTGAGCCCGCTGTTCTCTATGATGAATATCGCATCCTTGAGTCCAAGCCCCATTATGTCAGGAACGATCGGATTTTTCATGTCGGATCGGACTGTCATTTCCTTATCTTCGCCCATCACCGGGACTTTAGCCATGGCGGTCACCTCCGCACCCCATTCAGGGTCAAGTGTGTAGATGGCGTCCACAATCTCGCGCATCGCCGACGCCGGACCTACACCACCGTAAAGACTGCCTCTGATCAGGCTTGAGTTCATGCAGATGATGGCGCTGTACTTAGGATTGTCCGCAGGGAAGAAGCCGACGAATGTGGCCAGGTTGTGATAACTGCCATCCGCCGTCTGGGTGTTGTCCTTAGGGTCTCTTCCGTATTTCTCGATCTCTTCTTTTGAGAGGGACTGCCTTGCGGTTCCTGTCTTTCCGGCCACTGTCAGCTTCGCTCCCTTTAACCTGTAGGCGGTTCCCTCGGAGGTCACGGCCTTCAGAGCCCTGAGCAGGGTGTCCGCTGTGGCTCTGGAGCAGATGGACGCGTTCAGGACGCTCGGCCCTTTCTTTGTCTTCACGACACCGTCTTTCTCTATGCTTTCAACCAGATACGGCTTCATCATCCTCCCCTTGTTGGCGATGGCGTTGTAGAACGTCAGGGTGTGGAGCGGAGTCTCTCTGACCGAATAGCCTATGGCTACGGATCCCAGGTCGGTGGAGCTCCAGCTCTTTGAGTCAGGAGACGGAAGCGCAGGCTCCCGCAGCCCTTCGAGGTCAAAGTCGAACGCTTGTCCGAGTTTGTACATGTACAGCTTGTCCATGAACCTCTTAGGGTCGTCGGAGTAGTTGTTTGTCGCAAGGTACCGGAACACATAGTTGGATGAGATCTCGAAACCATGCAGGATGGAAATCTTGACAAGGTTCTTGACATGATCGTCTTGGGGGTATCCAGGCAGTTTGCCTTCGTTTGTGGGGATCTCATCGTCAAGAGATTTGATGTAGCCATCCTCAAGGGCTGTCATCAACGTTGTGGTCTTGAACACGGATCCCGGGTTGGCTCCGTAGCCGATCGCCATGTTGTAAACCTCGTTCAGACTGCTGTCTTTAGGACTTTTGGTCAGGTTCACCATCGCGCGGATGGCGCCGGTCCTGACATCCATGAACACGGCGCAGCCATCCTCGATCTTAGGGTTGGCGGACATCTGCTTCCTCATCGCCTTGTCAACGATGTCCTGAAGGGTTATGTCAAGGGTTGTCCTGACATCCAAGCCGTCCACCGGCTTGACGTATGTGCTGTCGTAGTTCTGGATCTTCTCCTTGTTGTCGGTAGGCTTGAGCCAGATCTCGCCTTCCTTGCCGTGCAGGACATAGTCATATTTGCCTTCTATGCCGATGTGGCTGCGTCCCTTCTCGTCCTCCTTCTGGCTGCTGTTGTCCTTGACGTAACCGATTGTGCGTCTGGCCAGTGTGCCGTAAGGGTATTTTCTGCTGTCATGCTTCTCGACGATGATCCCGCTCTTGTACCTGCCCTCCTCCATAAGCGGAAGGCTCTCCAGCTTCAGAAGAGTCCCTCTGTCAAGGTTTGTGAGAAGCTTCATGTACCGTTTCCTCTCGTTTCTGC
>OCLH01000156.1_pt1 | contig 14306 bp, 13 predicted proteins | sample 1495891 | NCBI WGS metagenome assembly OCLH01 (sample SAMN03418266, study PRJEB22391) | human gut metagenome | biome: human-gut; feature: organic feature; material: feces | host: Homo sapiens | place: Tanzania | collected 2013-01
CGGAGAGAAGATGAAGAAGGCCGGAGATGTCTTGCCCATGTGTCCGTATGCGGCAGTTTCAAAGAACATTGGCTGGCGCAACTTCAACTGGCGCTCGATAGCCTTTGGACGGAGATCAAACATCTCGGCAATCTTCTTGGCAATCTCGCCGTCGGTCATATTCACATGGCTTCTGCCATAGGTATTTACGTAGATGCTTACAGGCTCTGCCACACCGATAGCGTAACTTACCTGAACCAACATCTCGTCTGCCACACCGGCAGCTACCATGTTCTTGGCGATGTAACGGGCTGCATAAGCTGCAGAACGGTCCACCTTACTAGAATCCTTACCAGAGAAGGCACCACCACCGTGAGCACCCTTGCCACCGTAGGTATCTACGATGATCTTACGGCCGGTAAGACCTGTATCTCCATGAGGACCACCAATCACGAACTTACCTGTAGGGTTTACGAAGTACTTGATGTCGTCGTTGAAGAGAGCCAATACCTTGTCGCTCAAGTGAGTCTTTACTCTTGGAATCAGGATATTGATCACATCCTCACGAATCTTAGCCAACATAGCATCATCATCGTCCTCGCCATTTGACTTCTTGATGAAGTCATCGTGCTGGGTAGAAACCACGATGGTATCGATGCGCTGTGGGATATTGTCGTCTGAGTACTCGATGGTAACCTGGCTCTTAGAGTCTGGACGGAGATAAGTCATCACCTTACCCTCCTTGCGGATGTCAGCAAGCACACGCATGATGAGCTGTGCCAGGTCGAGTGATACAGGCATGTAGTTAGCGGTTTCGTTTGTAGCGTAACCGAACATCATACCCTGGTCGCCAGCACCCTGATTTTCATCCTCCTCACGGCTTACACCGCGGTTGATGTCATCACTCTGCTCGTGGATAGCAGTGAGCACACCACAAGAGTCGCCGTCAAACTGATACTCGCTCTTGGTATAACCAATCTTCTTGATGGTCTTGCGGGCAATAGTCTGCAAGTCAACATATACATTAGAGCGAACCTCGCCCATGATTACTACCTGACCAGTAGTACAGAAGCTCTCGATAGCGCAGTGAGCATGGTCATCGTATGCCAGGAACTGATCGAGCAAAGCATCTGAAATCTGGTCGGCCACCTTATCTGGATGTCCTTCAGAAACTGATTCTGATGAAAACAAATATGCCATATTTTTCCTTTATTTTCTGTTATTAATTAATGTTCTTTATTTTGCGGCTGCAAAGTTACGCATTTTTTTTCAGATTCTGCCATATTCAGGCGAAAAATAGAGCAAATACAGCCGAATAATCCTCCTTTTGTAGCTGAATCATAACCATTTACTCTTCCCTGTGCTTGATATTGCGTGGATGATGGTATAAGATGGCCTCTCTGAGGTCGGAAGTTTCAATATGCGTATAGATTTCCGTGGTTCCGATGTCCTCGTGTCCCAGCAGAGCCTGAATCACTCTCAGGTCGGCTCCACCCTTGAGCAGGGCGGTGGCAAAACTGTGTCTCAGCGTATGGGGCGAAATGGTTTTCCTGATACCCGCATCCTGTGCCGCATTCTTGATCATGATGAGAATCATCACACGGGTAAGATGGGCACCTCTGCGGTTCAGAAAGACATAATCTTCCTCTCCGGGCTTGATTTTCATGAGATTGCGGTCGAGATACCACAGGTGGATTTCCTTCAATGCCCTGTCAGAGATAGGCACCAGCCTTTCCTTCCTACCCTTTCCCAGAACTCTGATAAACTTATCCTCCTCAAAGATCTGACTGATCTTGAGATTCACCAGTTCCGTAACACGCAGTCCGCAGGAGAAAAGGGTTTCGATGATAGCCTTGTTGCGCTGCCCTTCCCATTTCGAGAGATCGATGGCAGCCTCCAGCATATCCACCTCCTCTACGGAAAGATATTCCGGCAAATGTTCGCCTATCTGCGGCGAAGGCAGCAGTTCGGTAGGATCATCCTTGATATAGCCGTCGGTCACCAGATAACGGTAGAAGGAGCGCACACCACAGAGGATGCGAGCCTGCGAGCGGGCAACGATGCCTTTGTCGTGAAGACTTGCCGAGAAGTTCTCCAGATTTTCCAGCTTCATATCCACCAGTGCCACATCGTTCTGGCGGGCATATTCTATGAGATATTCCAGGTCGTGGCGATATGCCTCAAGCGTATTATACGTATAGTTTCGCTCCAGCTTGAGGTACCTCATATAATTCCTGATGATATCATTTGCCATTTTCTTATCTAAATTCTTGTCTGTTTCCAATTTTATTATTACCTTTGCATCAGGGTTAGCTATGAGTTAGATAACCTATGCATCTGCAAAGATACAAAAAATTAATGATACAGACTTAAAAAATCATGTGATTATGAAGATACAGATTATCAATGGTCCTAATTTGAACCTCCTGGGCGTTCGAGAGCCAGGCATTTATGGCAGCAACTCTTTCGAGAGCTATCTGCCTAAGTTGAAGGCTAAATACCCTGATGTAGAGATAGAATACTATCAGAGCAACATCGAGGGCGAGCTTATCAACAAGTTGCAGGAAGTAGGCTTCACCTACGATGGCGTAGTGCTCAATGCGGGTGCCTACACCCACACCAGCATTGCCTTGCAGGATTGCATCCGCAGCATGAAATGCCCTTGCGTAGAGGTGCATATCTCCAATGTACACAAGCGCGAGGAGTTCCGTCATCACTCTTACATCTCCTGCGCCTGCCTGGGAGTCATCTGTGGATTCGGTCTGGCTTCCTACGACCTTGCCATCGCAGGTATCTTATCACAAAAGGAAAACGGGGAGTAAGATGACCGAAACAGAATTGATAGATAAATACATCTGCCAACATATTGAACCAGAGGGAGATTATCTCTACCGTCTCTATCGTGCCACCAATATCCATACCATTCACGGACGTATGGCAAGTGGGCACATCCAGGGCAGATTACTCAAGATGCTGGTTCAGATGATTCGCCCCAAGAATATTCTTGAGGTGGGAACCTTCAGTGGCTACAGTGCCATTTGTCTGGCTCAGGGATTGCAGGAAGGGGGCAAGCTCTATACCTTCGAAATCAATGACGAGATGGAGGATTTCACCCGTCCCTGGATTGAGGGTTCGGATGTTGCCGACAAGATTGATTTCCGCATCGGCGATGCCAACGAAGAAGCACCCAAACTGGGAGTGATGTTTGACCTGGCTTTCGTGGATGGCGACAAGCGCACCTATATCGAAACCTACGAGATGGTGATGAAGATCCTGAATCCTGGCGGATACATTCTGGCAGACAATACGCTGTGGGACGGGCACGTCATCGACCCAGCCTACGACCGTGACCATCAGACCAAGGGCATCCGAGCATTCAATGACCTGATTGCCAACGACCCTAGGGTAGAAGTAGTCATCCTGCCGCTGCGCGATGGCTTGACACTCATCAGAAAGAAATAAAAAGAAATAAGCATAAAAAATCCTGCTTGCGTTGATCATACACAAACAGGATTTTTTATGCTTATTTCTTACCATTAACTCAAAAGTCTTTTGCTCAATGCTCTCACCGGATACCACACGGCAAGCCAGCCTACGGCAATAACCGTCACGAAGATGATGGCTACATCAGAATAGTGAACGCTTACCGGATAGGCATCAACGATGAAGGAGCCCTCAGAGTCGCCCAGTCTTACGAAGCCATACTGCTGCTGCAGCCAGCAGAGCAACAGGCCCAGTCCGATACCAATCACGGCACCAATCACCGCAATCATTCTTCCCTCGAAGAGGAAGACACGCGTAATCTGCTTATCATTGGCACCCAGATTCCGCAACGTCACCACATCGTTCTTCTTATCAATGATGAGCATCGAGAGCGAACCGATGATGTTGAAACATGCCACCACGAGGATGAAGGTCAGGAAGATATAAGCCATCAGCTTCTCTATCGACATGATCTTGAAAGTATCTTCCTGCTGCTCAAATCTATCCAGCACCTTGTACTTGGTGCCGGCAATCTTCTGCATCTCAGCCTTTACTGCCTGCAGGTCACTACCCTCCTTCAATCGGATTTCCAGATCAGAGAGCATACCCTGCTGCCCGAAGAGGTTGCGCGCAAAGGCAATGGAGGTGATGATATAGTTCTTGTCGTATTTCGACTGCTTGACGGCGAAGAGCACACCCGGAGAATTCAGCGAATCAACCACGAAGCCGGCATCCGGATTCATCATATCCAACTGTCCCTCCTTCTGCGGAGCATAAATCTTCATAAAACCATCCCATTTTGCCCCGATACCCAAGGTCTGCGCCAGACGGATACCCACGGTACCATACTGCAGATTGGCTGCATGGAGCGAGAAACTGCCATCACCATAAAGGATGTCGTTGATATGCGACAACTCTGAGAAGTTGTCATCCACGCCCTTGATCCTCACCATAGCCTGACGGTCGTCATAGATAGCCAGCGCCTGGTCTTCCACGGTTTCAGTAGCCACATCTACCTGTGGCAGCATACGTATCTGCGTCAATATCGGGTCATCGGCAGGCGCCGTCTTTCCCTCCATCGGCACTACCTTCAACTGCGGGTCGAAGCTCGTAAAGAGCGTAGCCACCAGGTCGTGGAAACCATTAAATACGCTCAGCACGATGACAAGTGCCATCGTAGCCACAGCCACTCCAATCACAGAGATGGAGCTGATCACGTTGATAACGTGTGTACTCTTCTTGGAAAAGAGATACCTGCGAGCAATAAAGAATGGAAAATTCATTTGTCTTTTTACCTTATTAATATAGTATAGGGAGTCAAGTCATAACGCCTTGACTCCCTTCATTTCTTAGAATACGATTATTGTTTCAAGAGTTCGTCGATGCGCTCCAGATAATCCAGGCTGTCGTCCAGGAAGAAACGGAGCTCAGGAATGATGCGCAACTGATTTCTCACCTTTCTGCCCAGGTCGAAGCGGATGGTCTTCTCGTTGGCATTGATATTCTTCAGTATCTCCTCACCCTTTTCAGATGGGAACACGCTGAGGTAAGCGGTGCAGATGCTAAGATCCGGACTCACTCTTACCTTAGTAACACTTACCATCACACCATGCATCATACGGGTCTGTGACTGGAAGATAAGACTCAACTCCTTCTGGAGCAGTCTTGATATACGGTTTTGTCTTGTTTCTTGCATAACTATTAACTATAAACTATTAATTATAAACTATTCAAGGTCCACGTGTGTAACGTCCACCTGCTCATGCAGGAATATCAACGCCGACTCCTTGAATTTCTCCTCACTTTCTGTAGTCAGATACTTGCAGCTACCACCCTTTGTCACCATCTGTTCCATCTTCGGATGTCGCTGCAGATAATCCTGCAGACTGTTTGCCACATACTGTCCCTGTGGCACCACTCTCACACCGTCGGGAAGATTCTTCACGATGCTGCTCATGAGCAGTGGATAATGGGTGCAACCCAGGATGATGGTATCGATGTCCTCATCCATACGCATCAACTGGTCGATGCGCTTCTTGACGAAATAATCAGCACCAGGACTATCAGCCTCGTTAGCCTCTACGATAGCAGCCCAGAGCGGACAAGCCACTCCGCTTACCTGGATATCCGGCCAGAGCTTGCCAATCTCCATCTTGTAGCTTTCACTCTTGATGGTTCCCTCTGTGGCAAGGATGCCTACATGGCGGCTCTTGGTCAGGGTACCAATCACCTCGGCAGTAGGGCGGATGATACCGAGTACCCTTCTCTCAGGATCCAGTTCCGGAATGTCTCTCTGCTGGATAGAGCGCAAAGCCTTAGCCGATGCCGTATTGCAACCCAGGATCACCAGATGGCAACCCATGGAAAAGAGCTTCAGCACAGCCTGGCGCGTGAACTTATACACCACCTCGAAGGAGCGCGAACCGTATGGCGCACGGGCATTGTCGCCCAGATACATATAGTCGTACTGCGGTAACATCTGGCGCAAGCCATGCAGGATGGTCAAGCCGCCATATCCGGAATCAAAGATTCCGATAGGTCCGGGATTGGATGGCAGAATCATTTCAGTTTCTCCTCCAGCACTGCTGTAATATCCTCACCCATCTCTTCACTCAGATAAGGTGTGGCGTTGTTGTCGGTATTGATGATGAAGGCAAATCCCTTCTCCTTGCCAATCTGCTTGGCAGCCTCGTTGATCTGTGCCTTGAGAGGAGCATACGCATCGGTCTCAGCCTGATTCAGGAGTTTGGCAGCCTCAGCCTTGAAGGCGATGTTCTTCTCCATCAACTCACGCAGTTCAGCCTGGCGCTTCTCCAGGATAGTCTTGGCATACGAGCGCTGACCGTCAAGGAATTCCTCATACTTGGTATTAAACTCAGTTTCCACGCGCTTGGTTTCCTCATCATACTTTGCGCGGAGTTCATCCATATTATGCTTGGCTATGGCGTAACCAGGCATGGTATGAAAAACCTGCTCAAAGCTGAAGTAGCCAAATCGCAATGCTGGCTGTGCAACGATGGCTGCTGGTTGTTCCGCCGGAGTCTGATTCTGCTGTGCAGAAGCCGAGAGGGCAACAAGAGCGAGCGCCAAAAATAGGAGATTCTTTTTCATAATGCGTGATACCTTATTATATATGATATGAATATACTAGATGATAAATAAGGGCAGGCACTTGTGCCTGCCCTTAGCTTTTCTATCGAAATACTTACGTTTGATTACTTGATCTTAGCCTGTACTTCCTTGGTAACATCTACCACGTTGGCGCCAGTATAGATAGCTGTGCCTTCCTCCATGATGTATGTATAGTTACCAGCCTTACCTACAGCCTCGATAGCTGTACGTACCTTAGCGATGATAGGCTGCATGAGCTCACTGCTCTTCTTCTGCAACTCCTGCTGACCATCCTGGTAAGCCTGCTGAATCTTCTGCTGAAGACCCTGCAATTCTGTTTCCTTCTGCTGCTTGGCAGTAGCATTCATTGTGCTTGCGCCCTTCTGGTACTCGTCTGCCTTGCGCTGGAACTCATCCTGCATAGACTTGAGGTCGTTCTCCTTCTGCTTCTGGAGAGCTTCCAACTCGCCGTTGGCCTTAGCTACGTCTGGCAAAGACTGCATGATCTGCTGAGTATTTACCTTACCGAACTTCTGTGCCATCATTGTCATTGGTGCGCAAAGCATCAACATTAAAATAAGCTTTTTCATTTCTGTTTATTCTTTTTTAATTATTATTCTTAATTGGTTATGCCGAGGGCGGTGTTTTCCTGCCGCATCCTCTCTTATCGGCTGCAAATATACAATTATTTCTTGAAATAACCTAGATTATTTCCAGGAATAACACTTATTATTTGTTAGAATAGCCTAATTTCTGGAGAACCTCGTTGCTGATGTCTATTTTTGGCGAGCCAAAAATGATTCCATTGTTGCTGGCTCTGTCGAGAACAAGCGAGTAGCCGCGCAGGTTGGAAATCTCCTTTACGGCATTGTAAATCTCCTCCTGGATAGGTTCCATCAGTGCCTCGCGCTTCTTGTAAAGCTCTCCCTCGGCACCGAAGTATTTCTTCTTCAGGTCGCTGGCTTCCTTCTCCTTCTGCATAATGGAGTCCTGCTTGGCCTTCTTCTGCTCCTGTGAGAGGAATACTACCTCGTTCTGATAGTTCTTGTACATGGTGCTTGCTTCCAGATTGAGCGCCTCTACCTCGGCCTGCCACTTGCGGCTCACCTGGTTCAACTGTTCGTTGGCACGCTCATAAGCTGGGATATTGCGCAGGATGTACTCCATATCCACCAATGCATATTTCTGTGCATGTGCTGAGATGGCTGCTACAGCCATCATCAGCATCAATACTATTTTCTTCATAAAATCCGTCTTTAGAATTCCTGACCCAAGATGAAGTGGAACTGGCTTCCACCCTTCTTATACTGGCTTCCGTTCCATACTTTGTCGAAACCGTAAGCCCAGTCAATACCCATCAGACCCACCATTGGCAGGAAGATACGCACACCTACACCGGCACTGCGCTTCATGCTGAATGGATTGAAGTCCTTGGTATCATACCAGGCGTTACCTGCCTCTACGAAGGTCAAACCATAGATTGTGGTATTGCCCAGGAGGAATGGATAACGCAACTCCAATGAGAAGCGGTCGTATGCATAAGCATAGTAACCGGTGGTACGGCCGTAAGATACGGAACCGTTCTCGTAACCACGGAGTCCGATGGTTTCCTCACCATAATAGGATGAATAACCGCTCATACCGTCACCACCCACATAGTAGGTCTCGAATGGACTCTTCTTGTACTTGTTGTAAGCACCGAGCAAACCGAGCTCTACACGGGTCATCAATACGAAGCACTTCTGACCCTCTGTAAGTGCGGTATAGGTCTTTGCCTTGAACTTCCACTTGTGATACTCAATCCAGCGGTATTTCTCCTGCTGCTCTGCAGAGTAGGTTGGAGACTGGGAGTTGTTGGCGAGGTTCTTGTAATCCTTGTTGTCGAACGCACTCCATGGTGGAGTAAGGTTCACACTTGCCTCAAACTCTGAACCACGACGTGGGAAGAGCTGGTTGTCGGTTGATGTACGGTTCAATGCGATGGTCAAGTTCAAGTTGTTCGCATTACCGTTGGTCATCAACATATAGCTCCAGTTCTTCATCATGTAGCGCTGGTAAGCCAACTGCACAGACAAGGTGAAGTAATCATCCGGCCAACGGAGGCGCTTACCCCAACCGAGGCTCACACCCACCATCTGGATGTACTTGTCTGGATCGTAATAATTCTCGTAGTTATTATAGTAACCCGTACCATAACCATACATGTAGCTCATGTAGTTATTCATGTAGGCACTATTATAATAGTTGCTTGACACGTCTGTACTCTTACTGTAGTATGCACCTACGCTGAACTGGATAGGGCGCTTGCCGCCAAACCAGTTGGTAGAGTAGCTTACGTTGTAGCTCTGATAGTAGGTACCATTGGTCTGTGCACCGATACTCAGCACCTCACCATCACCGATAGGCATGATACCACGATGCTCCTTGTTCTTGTTGAAGAGGTTTGCCATAGAGAAGTTGTTGAGCTTCAAGCCCACACGTCCGATGACACCCGTCTGACCCCAACCGAGCGAGAACTCAATCTGGTCGTTACTCTTCTGCTCCAGGTTCCAGTTTACATCCACAGTACCGTCCTCGTAGTTAGGCTTTACATCTGGTGAAACCTTCTCAGCATCGAAGTGACCCATGGAAGCCAACTCACGAGCCGAACGCATCAGGGCATCCTTAGAGAAGAGGTCGCCTGGCTTGGTACGGAGCTCACGGCGTACTACGTTCTCATAGAGACGGGTATTACCGTTGATACGTACGTGGCTCAGGTAAGCCTGAGGTCCCTCTGTCACGCGCATCTCCAGATCGATGGAATCGCCGTCGATGTTCACTTCGGCAGGATTGATGTTAGAGAACACGTAACCATTGTTGTAATAGAGGTTGCCCACAGCATCTTCATCTTCCTGCAATCGCTTGCCCAGGAGTTTCTGATTATATACATCGCCCTTCTTCATACCGAGCACGGCATTCAGATAGTCGGTAGCATATACGGTGTTGCCCACCCAGTTGATATTGCGGATAAAGTAGCGCTTACCCTCATCTACCTTGACATATACGTTGACGTGCTTCTCGTCGAAGTTGCTTACGCTGTCTTCCAGGATCTGCGCATCACGATAACCATACTCGTAGTATTTGTCGATGAGTTTCTGCTTGTCTTCCTTCCATCTCTCAGGAGTAAACTTCTTCGATTTGAAGAAAGTAGCAAACTTGCCAGCCTCGTGGGTCTTGGCAAAGGCACCCTTCGAGAAGAGTCCACCCTTGATCTTTCTGTCCGAGAGTTTCTCGTTACCGTCGATGGTAATCTGGTGAACCTTGATTTTCTGTTTCTTATCTACGATCACGTCCAGGATTACCTGGCCCTTGTTAGCCACATCGTCGCGCTGGTTGATCTGGATTTCAGCATTCTTGAAGCCCTTGTCATCGAAGTATTTCTTGGCAAGGATCTTGGCACGGTCGAGCATGTTAGGTGTTACCTGAGTACCCTTAACCATACCTAGCTTCTGCTCCATATCCTCACGCTCGCTCTTCTTCAATCCCACGTAGTGGATGTCAGAGATACGAGGTCTTACCGCGAGATAGATGTGAAGATAAAGTTTTTCACCCACGATAGAGTCGGCAGCGATAGCGACTTTAGAGAAAAGTCCATGTTTCCAATAGCGCTTGACGGCATTGGTAATAGCGTCGCCTGGCACTTCAATCTCTTCTCCCACTGTCAGGCCCGAGATACCGGTGAGTACATAGTCTTCGTATCCTTCCACACCCGACACGTTGATACCTCCAAGGGTCAAGGTGCGAGGGGTTCCGGCATACGAGATATCTGGATGTACTATCTTATCCTGTGCCATAACCTGCGCACTCGCCATGATGCCGAATAGCAGGATGAAAATCTTTCTTAGCTTGTTCATTTATACCTTATTATATATATAGTATCTATTTTTCGTCCTTTTTCCCCCTTTTACTTCTCTTCCTCTGCTTCTACCTGAGCCTCGGTCTTGCCGAAACGGCGCTGGCGCGACTGGTAGCTCTCGATAGCCTTGTGCAAGCACTCCTCGTTGAAGTCTGGCCAATAGGTATCGCAGAAATACAACTCAGAATAGGCAATCTGCCACAACAGGTAGTTGCTGATACGCAACTCGCCACCTGTACGGATCAGAAGTTCTGGGTCTGGCATGAAGTTGGTCTCCAGGTGCTTCTCGAAGTTCTCCTCGGTAAGCATCTTCTCAACCTCCTCGTAGCTGGCGCCCTTCTCCATAGCCTCCTTCACGGTTTCCTTCATCGCCTTCATGATTTCCCAGCGCGAAGAGTAGCTCAGGGCTACTACCATGGTCATGGCATCGTTCTTGGCGGTATGGTCCATGGTCTCCTGCAACTTGTCCTGCACAGCCTGTGGCAGACGCTTCAAGTCGCCGATCACGCGGAATCGCACATTGTTCTTCATGAAGATTTCATCCTCCAGAGAAGTCAGTACCAGTCCCATCAGGGCAGAAATCTCGTCGGCAGGACGATTCCAGTTTTCAGTAGAGAAAGTATAGAGAGTAAGGTACTTCACACCGAGGCGAGTACATTCTGATGTAATGCAACGCACTGCGTCAACTCCAGCCTGGTGGCCGTAGCTGCGATCCTTACCTCTTTCTGTTGCCCAGCGTCCATTGCCATCCATGATGATAGCGATGTGCTCAGGTATTCTGTTCATATCCAAGTTGTTCATATCTTATTCTTTAATTAAGAGTTCTTATTCTTCTTTATTACACGTTTTACACTTTGCGCTGAAGCTGTAGGTGAACGAGACCTGCAGCATGGAATAGCAGTCCTGGTTTTTCCAGAGTCCGCTGCTCTTGATGCCATAAGGGTCTTTCACCCCATCCAGTTCATCGTTCAGCGAGAAATGGATGCTCCAATCTACGCCTACGTTCATCCGCTCGTTTATCTTGTATTTCGCCCCGATGCCCAAAGGCACGTTGGCGGTAAATATATTCTTCTGCTCTCCCTTCACAAAGGTAGCTCCCAGACCTCCGAAGATGAAAGGCACCAGCCTCCTGGCTCCTCTGTAGTCCCTGCCTGTGCCGTAGGGCCAGAAGTTGTACTCGAAGACGAGGCTCATATCCACCAGGGTATTGCTGAAGGAGTAGGCTTTCCCATCCAGGTCGGGATAATCGGTCTTCACCTTGTCGTTAGAGCCTTTCAGCTTGCCCAGTCCCAGGTTGAACCGCAGATCCTTGTAGGGATCGAAGTTGTATCTTCCCACGATGGCAGCCATCGGCTGCTGATGGGCAAGGATATTGCCGTTCAGGTCGCCCTCGTAGGCAACCAGTCCCACGCCGGCACCCATCTCCATACGATACTGGTAATCGTCCTGTGCCCTCATCACCTGGGGTGGTAAGAGGAACAAGACCGGCAGCAACAAGCATTTACACAAGCTTCTCCTCATGTCTATACCTTACGCGATATGAATATGATTGATTCCCGACGGTCTTATTCGAAGATGGTCTGGTCCTTGATCCAGGCATCCTTGTTGAAGCGACCCTTCCATACGCTGCCGTTTCTTACTACCCAGTAGAAGTTGTCCTTGTCGCGGCAGAAGCCGAAGCGCTGGGTGGTAGCAGAGAATCCTGCTGGCATGGTTACGAGTGTATCTACACCCCATGTCAGTCCGTTGTTCTTGCTCTTATACCATTTGCCGTTGCTGCCGAGGGCTACGAAGCCGGAATCAGCACCGCAAACGAGCACCTGATCCATCATTGGCATCTTTCCACTCTGGTAAGCATCATATTCTATATAGTTCCATGCGCTCTCTGAAGCATTGGCAGAGTAATCAGCCACATGATTCCAGAGTGTAGCGATGGTATCACCATAGCTTGCATCACGGGTACCGAGCAGGAGAACATTCTCTACATTCTTCACAGAAGCAATGGTAGATACATTCATGCTCAGGCTCTGGGTTGGCAGGAGTGAGAAATCTGCATCCAACTGCTGGGCAGCCCAGGTTGCGCCATTGTCCTTAGACACGGCGATGCCTGTAGCGGTAAAGGCATAGAGATACTTGCTGCTGGCACCTACCAACTGCTTGAGCTGGCTATCCTCGCCTACCTGATTCCAGGTTGCAGCATCAGTAGAAGCATACACCTTGCCATCTGAGAGGATATAGAGCTGATCGCCCATCTGCACGGCGTTCTGATAATCGGCAGCTGCGAAAGTCTGGTTGGCTGTTACCTCATCCCAATTGTTACCGTCGCTTGCAGCACTCTTGTATATCTTCATTCCCCCGAGGGTCTTGCCGAATACATAGATATGGCTTCCCAGGGCGAGCGCCTTCAGGTCGCTGAGGGCAGCGAGCTGATCATTAAACTGAGCCTTGGTTTGCCAGTTGAACTCATCGCCTTCCTGCTGATGCACGTTCACCTTTACGGTGTAAGTAACGTAGGCATTGAGCGAGTTGTTATATACACGAACCTGTCGTGGCTGAGAGAAGTCGATGGAATCGGTACTTGAATAATACTTTGCCGAGTCAATCTTCTCAGGATAATCCTTGTGCATGATGAAGATAGGGCTGCTGTTCTTGCTGCTGATGGTAGCCAATACGGCAGCGGTCCTTGTCTTGGTAGGCAAGGAATCTACGTTATAGATCTGGCGTGTAGCCTGATCTATATAAAAATGATAGTTAGCTCCATTCACTTTATCAGCAATCAGAGTATCCTTGCCTGCAGTAGTCTTCGTGTATCTACCGAGCTTTCCCAAGGAGAAACTCGTGATGGCTGTATCATTTGTATATTCTACTACTGTCTCGTCGCTGCTCAAGCATGAAGAGAGCGACAAAGTAGCTGCAACAAGTGCTATAAAAGCTAAAAATTTACTTTTCATTCTATCCAATTTTTCTTTTTAGCTGCAAATTTACGGAGAATTCTTTAAAAAATCGCCCTTTTCTCCTTATTATTATGCAATTTATTGATTTTAGGGGCATTTTTTATATTTTTTAGTGATTTAAAGGAGTAAAAACGAAGAAATCCCGCCTCTCTTACGAGAAACGGGATTCCATATTTAGTATAAATTCGAAATGTCGAATTAGAGCTGTGGACCAGCAGCAACGAGAGCCTTACCAGCCTCATTGTTTGTGTACTTAGCGAAGTTCTTGATGAAACGAGCAGCCAAATCCTTAGCCTTCTCCTCCCACTGAGAAGCCTCAGCGTATGTATCACGTGGATCCAAGATCTCAGTAGCTACACCTGGCAACTCTGTTGGAACCTTGAAGTCGAACATAGGGATCTGCTTTGTAGGAGCCTTGTCGATGTCACCATTCAGGATAGCGTCGATGATACCACGTGTATCGCGGATAGAGATACGCTTGCCTGTACCGTTCCAACCTGTGTTAACCAAGTATGCCTTAGCACCAGACTTCTGCATCTTCTTTACCAACTCCTCAGCGTACTTAGTTGGGTGCAACTCCAAGAATGCCTGACCGAAGCAAGCAGAGAATGTTGGAGTAGGCTCTGTGATACCGCGCTCTGTACCTGCCAACTTTGCTGTAAAGCCAGAGAGGAAGTAGTACTTAGTCTGCTCCGGAGTAAGGATAGATACTGGAGGCAATACACCGAATGCGTCTGCCGACAGGAAGATTACCTGCTTTGCTGCAGGTGCAGAAGAACCCGGCTGGATGTTGTTGATGTGGAAGATTGGGTAAGAAACACGAGTGTTCTCAGTTACGCTCTTGTCAGCGAAATCGATCTTGCCATTAGCGTCAACAGTTACGT
>OCLH01000159.1_pt1 | contig 14126 bp, 14 predicted proteins | sample 1495891 | NCBI WGS metagenome assembly OCLH01 (sample SAMN03418266, study PRJEB22391) | human gut metagenome | biome: human-gut; feature: organic feature; material: feces | host: Homo sapiens | place: Tanzania | collected 2013-01
GGTAAAACCGTGATTTAGAGGTATTAAGGCATTATACTCACAAAGCTTTCCGAGTCTTCAAAATAAACTTTCAATCAGGCTGTCATAAGCGAATATACTCGCCATGTTTCTCTCATTTTCAAGCAAAGGATTACTGCTCTAAGTAAAAGAAATCACTACATGAGAATAAATAATCAACAATAAATCGAGTTTTCTGTTGAAAATACTCTGAAATTATTTTGTTGGTTTGAGATATTATCATATCTTTGCGGTGTAAAAAAACATTCGACGGCTTTGTTATGGAGTTCTTGCAATGCCGTCGGCTTAATCAATAAATATTCCAAGAACTCCGACAGAAAAACATTTTTATATGAAAAAAGCATTTGCAACATTGGCACTTTTGACTTGTGTATTCACAGCGGTGTCGCAGGATTTCAAAAAACATTCGTTCGGAATCGGTATAGGCGGAAGCAGCTTCCCGATTGTGAAGTCTTATTCTGACTTTATGAACAATACCGATGGATTTAATCTTTCCAATGCCTTTGTTACGAGTCTGTCTTTGAAGTATGATTATGCCTTTAATGCCGGATTTTCGCTATCATTGGAACCAAGCTACCTTAACACCTACCTTTCATACAGAGATGCCTATTATGTTCCTGACTTGATTAACAATACAACAACTCTCGCATATGGTTCAAGCGGCACTTCGGTCTATGTACATCAGCTCGATATACCTTTGATTGCCAATTTCCGTTTCCCGATAGTGGAGAATGTCAAATTACTTGCCGGACTTGGGGCAAGTGCATTGGTGAATTTCAAAAAGGAAATAAATTTTTACGATGAACCTACATTCTCTACCGTAAACGGACGTAATGCCTTGTCTTTCAAAAACAGCATTATACCGGAATTTCTCCTGAGAGCCGGCTTGGAAATCAGCACAAAGCATAGAATTTGGTTAAATGCTTCGTATCATTTCTCGCCGGTCAAAAACGCATATTACACAATGCTTGGAAATGGCAGCATTCCAGCTACCGACTATGAAGAAATGAGGATTTCAAAACTGAAGTTCGAGTTCGCAATCTTCCTCTAAATAAGCGAGAGAAGATTTACCGACTAAAAAGAAAGCTACGCAGAGATTGCGTAGCTTTCTTCGTAAAAAATGACAAAATTAAGTTTCCTTACTGTGTCGATAACAGCTCTTCCGCATTTGTCATTGCGGCAGCCGTAGGTTCGCCTGCCGAAAGCAGACGTGCTATTTCCAATATTCGTTTTTCTCTGTCGAGGAGTTCTATTCCGCTCTCGGTCTCCCCGTCCTTCTCATGCTTATATACCATAAATTGATAGTCTGCCTTGGCAGCCGTTTGCGGCAAATGGCTTATTGCAATCACTTGTGTGTTTCGGCTTATGCGTAACATAATCCCCGCTGCCATGGAAGCAGCCTGTCCGGATATGCCGCTGTCGATTTCATCGAACACTATGGTCGGCAAACTTCTCTTTTCGCTCACCAAAGCCTTCAATGCCAACATCAGCCTCGACAATTCACCTCCCGAAGCTACCTTTTCAATCGGACGAAGCATGTTTTCCTTTGCTTTGTTGGCATTAAATAAAAACTCTATCTCACATGCGGCATCTGCATCTAAATCAATCTTTTTATCCAATTTGATTTTAAGCACCGCAGCCTGCATTCCCATATCTGCCAAAAGCCCGCAGGTCTCTTGCTCCACCCTCTCTGCAGCCTCTTTTCTTTGCTCGAAAATCTTCTCTGCCAAAGTTCGCAATTTCTCTTGCAACTCCTGTAATTCTTTTTCCAACTCCGCTTTCTCGTTCTGCAAATCCTCTTCTCCGGAAAGGGTTTCGGAAAACTTCTCCTGCAAGGCAAGCAACTCTGCCACGCTTTGCACTTCGTGCTTACGCTCCAAGGAATAAATCAAATCCAGACGCTGTTTCACCGTTTCCAAACTCTCAGGATCGAAATTCAAACTCTCTCCTATATGTTGCAATTCAGCATAAATATCTCTCAATTCTATCAATGCCGACTCGCTTCTTTGTGCAAGTTCGCCGAGCTTTTCGCTACTTTTTGCAGTCTTTGCAAGATTGTTTTTCACTTGAAGCAAATTCGGAAGAATGGCAGGATAATCCTCTGCCTCGAATAAAGATAGGGAACTCGAAATACACTCCCTTATCTCCTCGCCTGCCTCCATGAATTCCAAGTTCTTTTCCAACTCTTCCTGTTCTCCGGCTTTCAACTTCGCCTTCTCCAATTCCTCATAGACGTAAACATTATACGAGTTCTCCTTTTGCAATCCTGACAATTCCTCTCCCACTTGCGAAAGTCTGTTTTTCTTTTTTCTGTAAACGGAAAACAAGCTTGCATACGAAGAAAGAGAGTCCGTTTCCGGCAAAAAAGAATCCAAAATCGAGAATTGGTAATCCTTATCGTTAAGTTTCAATATATTGTGTTGGGAATTTATATCTATTATCCGCTCCGACAACTCTTTCATCACCGCAAGCGGAACAGGAGTATCGTTAACGAAGGAACGGGACTTGCCGCTCGGCAGAATTTCCCTGCGGAACACGGTTTCGTGTTCGTAATCCAATTCGTTTTCCTCGAAGTATTTGCGATAGCTTTCTTCAAGTAAGAATACAGCTTCGCTGACACACCTTTTCTCTTTGTCGAACAGCACATCCTTATCGGCTCTCTGTCCCAAGGCAAGAGCCAAAGCTTGCAAGATTATACTCTTTCCCGCTCCCGTTTGTCCGCAAATAACGCCGAACCCCTTTGAAAACTCTATGTCTTCTGAGCGTATCAAAGCATAATTCTCTATTTTCAAACTCTTCAACATTGTCTTCTTTCCTCCTTTTCCCGTATAAGCCCACGCTTCATTTAATCGGACATTCCAAAAGCCTCTCTCCATTCAATTCAGCCGTCAGAACCTCTCCCGCTTCAAGCGGAAAAGCCTCTTCGGTCAGTGAAACGAAAATAACATCACCCGTTTTCAAGGTCATGGATGAAGAAATTTCTTTCACTTTCCCGAACAAATCCTCCAATAACCCGACTTCCGTTTCAGCCAACACCTTTTCGCCCGACAGGAAACGCAATTTCGTTCCACCCTGTGGCAACATATCTTTCTTCTTCCAGCCTCCGAGTACGAAAGAATAGTCGAAAGACGATGCAAATGCCCCTTTCAAGGCAGGCTTTCTCACATCCAACGCAAGGGAAACGTCCTCATAATATTTAGGAAGAAGATTCAAAGGCAGGCTTTTGCAAATACGACTTATCCTTATCGCAATCCCCGGATACGCTTCCACGCCTCCCTCCTTTTCATCGGGAAGATAGAACGCTTCTCCTTCGTCAGAAACAGCATTGTCGCTTTTCAATACCACTTCATCGCCCTTGCAGCAAATTATCTTCATCTTCGCATTCCGGATTTCAATCTTCGCATTCTTATTTCGCTCACAAGACGCTTGGTGCTTAGCGGAAACTCGCTTTTCATTATCCAATCGTAATATGCAGGCTCCTCTCTGAACACCTCTTCCACCACTCTGCCTTTATGTTTTCCGAAGTTGAAACACTCTCTGCCCTGTTTGTCATAAACGAAATAGCCTGTCAAATCAGCCCATTTGCTGTTAGCTGTGAAATCTGCCAAAGCCTTCATGTCGTTCACCACAGGCACGGACACGTTTCCGTCCCTGTCCTTATATTCAACGCCGTTATATCTGTCCAACTGAGCCTTCAATACCTCCAATGTGGCTCTTGTATCAGCTCCCGCAGTATGAGCGTCTTCCAAAGGTTTGTTCAAGTAAAACTTCACCGCACCTGCCAAGGTTCTCGGCTCCATTCTGTGGAATATGTTCTGCACATCGATGAAGCGACGATTTGCCAAAGGAAACTCGACGCCCGCTCTCAAAAACTCCTCCACCAATAAAGGCACATCGAACTTGTTGGAATTGTATCCGCACAAGTCCGCATTACCGATGAACTGTGCAATCTTCGGAGCAGCCTCCGCAAAAGTGGGACAATCCTTCACATCCTCGTCCCTGATTCCGTGAAGAGCCGTCGTCTCTTCCGGAATATGAATACCCGGGTTGAATCGCATGACCCTTTCCTCCTCCTTGCCATCCGTTCCCACCTTTATCATGCACATCTCCACTATATGAGCCTGTCCGATGACCAATCCCGTCGTCTCCAAATCGAAAACCACCAAGGGTTTGCTCAATTTAAGTTCCATTATTGCTTGTCTTTTATGATTTCAACCAACTCCAATTCGAATACAAGCGGCGAATAAGCAGGTATCTCGCCTCTTTGACGATTTCCGTAACCGAGAGAAGACGGCATGACGACAATTCCTTTCTCTCCTTGGCTCATCAACTTCACTGCCTCCTCGAAACCTTTTATCATCTGACCCTTTCCGATTGTGAATTCCAAAGGCTCGTATGAACGTTGTTCCATATACTTTCCCGCCTTCTCGGCTTCCTCCTTCACGGAGGTGTCGAACACCTTTCCATTCAGGAATTTGCCGACGTAATGCACTCTTACCTTATCACCCTGCTGCGGTTTGTTGCCGCTGCCTTGGCGTATTTGCTTGTAATAAACCCCGTTCTCTCTGATGTCTCCGAAAGCGTTTTCTTCCGCATAGCCTTTCAGGTTCTGCATTTCCACAACCGACAGGCTGTCTTCGACGTGCCGTCTTGCCTCCGCCGCTTTCCTTTGTTCTGCTTCGAACTCCTCGACCGTCATCAAGCCGACTACCTTCACAGTGTAGTAAGCGAAGTCCCCCTTTTTGAAGAAAGGCGGCACCTGCTGCACCTTTGCTATCGAGTCATAAGGAAATGCAAAGGTATAAGTCTCCTTTTCCCTCATCAGAAATAAACCATCGATAAGGTCGCCCTTGAATGCCCTGTTTCCCTCCATTGCTCCGAAAGTGGGTTGCGGCGGCGTATTCAAAGAAGAGAACAAAAGCGAATCTCCATACGAGACGGCATAACCGCCAATTACTATATCACCCTCCTTAACCATGCGTCCCGCAGGATTGCTCTCCTCCACCTTGAACCAAACTCCGCTTTCCGATTTTTTGAAACCCTCTTTCATCTGGGCAAAAGCCGACATGCTCGCAAGGAAACACATCAAGCCAACAACTATCTTCTTCATATTCCGAATATTTGCTTTAATCTGTTCATTGTACTTACTCCACATTCACCAATTCCAAGTCGAAAATCAACGGAGTGTAAGGAGCAATCAAGCCGAAGCCCCCTTCACCGTATGCCAAACGGGAAGGAATCAGAATGCGGCTCCTTTCCCCCTTGTGCATATAGCTTATACCTTCCGTCCAACCCGAAATCAACCCGTCGTCTCCCAATATGAACTCGAAAGGTTCGTAAACCTGATTGGGATTGTAAATACCCGCTTTGCGGGCTCTCTCTTTCACATTCGTATCATACACCTTGCCACAAGTATCGCTCACGGTGTAGAAAACGAATACCGTTTTGCCGAACTCGGCTTTCTTACCCTCCGTAGCGGAAGCGGACAACACATACAGACCGCTCTGTTTCTTCTCTGCCTTTGGGTACTTCGCCGCAACAAAAGCCGCAAGAACGGAATCCTCCGCAAGGAAACGTTCCCTCACCTCGCTGTCATGTTCGCTCAATTCCCGCTTTGAGATTATCTGATCTATCTTCAAATAGAAATAAATCTTGTCCCCCGGTCTGCAGACCAAGCCTCCCACGTACCGAGCCACGCTGTCGGCAGGAGCAATCATTATCGCAGAGTCTCCTATGTGCATGTTCAAAAGGAATTCGTCGATGCTTCCCGGTCGGGCATCTTCTATTTTGAACAACCTGTCGGGCGAACCGAAGTTACTTGACAAGACAAGTGTATCGTTAAGCCTTATTTCCAATTCGCCGAGCAGTATATCGCCCACTTTTGCCTTGGGAGTGGAACTGTTTTCCGTACAATGCTTGAACTCGAAACCCGAATCCGTCTTCACAAAGCCCGTATCTTTCTCCTTGCCGCCACAAGCGACAAACACAATCGCAACTAATATGAACCAAAGTCCTTTCAACTTCATATCTTTCTTTATTTCACTTTTTTGACACTTAAATCATAAACTAAACTTGCAGACCTTGGAACTCTCTTTCCGTCGCCCGACAAACCGTATGCCATGTTGTATGGAACAATCACCCTTGCCCTTGCACCATCATAGAGATTTTCCACAGCCGTCTGCAAGCCCAACGGAAACTCTCCCCCTTTGCCGATAATCATGTTCAACACTCCGTCCTCCCTGCTCGAAGCAACCTTGGTGCCGTTCAACAGTTCGCAATCGTATTCCACCGCAACCTTGTCTCCTTGCGAGAACTCCCTGCCGCTGCCTTTGTCTGTGATTTGAATGAAAACCCCTTGCAAATGCTCCATCTGCCAACACCTGCGTTCGGCGTAAGCAACTATCCTCTCAGACTCCTTTTTCAAAAGCACCTTGTTGGTTTCCATAAGCCTTTTCTGCTTATCCTCCTCGGCATTTTGCAGACTGTCCCTTGCCGAAACAGCCAGAGGACTTATATCTTCCTCCGCATACCGTCTTCCGCAGGAGAAGCACAAAACCGAAATCAAAAGAGCAAGCCTAACCGCACCTTTCATACAATCTCTTTTTAATCTGATCTTCAAATATTCTGCACGTTAACTCCAAACCAAGACTTGAAGTACCTCCCGCTGCCTGCACATGCCCCCCTCCTTCCCAATAACGGGCTGCGAATTTGTTCACATCAACCTTCGGACTGAGCGAACGGAAAGACAATCTTATCTTATCGCGTCGCTCGGATATGAGAGCGGCGAACCTTATGCCGTCAATCTTCAACGCATAGTTGACGACGCCCTCCAAATCGCCTTTCTTGAAATCGAACATACGTAATTCCTTTTTCGATACCGCCATATACGCCGCACCTTCCTCCGGAAAGACCTTCAACTTCTCTTTCAGCATATACCCCAAGAGTCTCAAACGGTTCTCGCTCGACAAATCCATCACCTGACGCTTCACCCACTGCACATCGACGCCCCTTTCGACCAACTCTCCCGATACAAGGAACACATCCTTACGCAAACACGAGTGAGAGAAACTGCCCGTATCAGTGCAAATGCCTGCATAAAGAGCCGTGGCACAGTCCTTTGTTATATATTCCGGCTTATACGCCGAAAGTATCTTGTAAACCAATTCACAGGTCGAGGACGCAGCCGTATCGCAAAACAACAAACCAATCTCCGTAGGGTCTTCGTGATGGTCGATGACAATCTTTCCGCACTCCATCGCCTCCAACAATCCCTCTATCTGCTCACAAGTGCGGGAGTAACGGTTGAAATCCAAACATATAAGCAAGTCCGCCTCCTCCAAACACTTGCGAACGGCTTTCTCACCGTTGGACACTATATAATGTTCCGTCCCTTTGAGAAAACAATTCATGGCAAGCGGGGACTCGTTCGGGTAAACGATGCAGGCTTTCTTGCCCATGGCTTCCAAATATCGGTAAACGCCGACGGTTGAGCCTATTGCATCACCATCGGGGTTGAAATGCCCGACCAAAACAACATTCCCTGCAGCTTCAATCATTCTACCGAACGCCTCAATCTTCTCTTTATCCATTTCTTTGCCTTCAATCATGAAATCATACGATTGAACGTTGCAAAGGTATGGATAATTTTCTGCCCGAAAGTTCGCAGCAACAAGAAAATACCCTCAGACTTATCAACAGAAAGCCTATTTGGGCGAGAACTCCTCGAAACTGCCGTCATCATAAAACAAAATGACCTTGCTTATCTTCCTTTCCGACCGTGCTTTATGTTCTCCGAAACCCTCTTCCGGCTCTTTTTCCCGATTAGGCTTGTTTATGGTTTTTGCTTTCCTTGCAACAACCCTGCGTGGGCTTTCTTCCACATTTTCCGACTGTGTTTCGACAGACGTACTGCCCCCTTGCTCCGAAAAAGAGAACAAATCCGCCGCTTCACCTGTCTCCGCAACATTTTTCAACATGCTTCCCTTGCCGTTAACCAACCAATCGTAGTTCACCTGCGGAAAACAAACCAAGAGTTTGTTCACAAAATCCAAACTCGGTTTGTTTCTACCCGACAGAATGTGCGACACACTTGAGGGCTGTACCCCTATTCTCTCAGCCAAAGCCCCTGCCGTGAGCTTCAAATAAGCCATCAATTCTGTAATTCTCCCCTGTATCATTATTTACACTTGTAATCAACTCCCGCTTACAGTGTTTTTCACATCTGTAATCAGTAAAACAAATCTACAAATTCCCTACTTTACATTTGTAATTATATACGTCCGTAAACCAAAGAGGTTGCAGCAATCAAATAATAACAGCAATAATATTCTGTAATTAAGGATACTTAGATAGGAAATATTCTTTCATTGCTTCAAGTATGCAACTCGAATACATCTATAATCAACTCATCGAGTTCTTTTACCGATTTACTTTTGTAAATATGATATTTCAAACAACCAATCCCCTACTCTCACCAATCGTTCCAACGAAAAAACTTCTTCCATCACCGCTTTATGTATTCGATTTTCTTGTAAACGAATTGATTAACGGTAAAATGAATTAGGCTTTCGCTCCTTGTCTAAACGGGTTGGAAGTCAGGGTAATGACGAAAGGGCGAAAGAATTTGTCGAAACGGCGTTCGGCTTAATTCTTTCGGCGTTTCATTTTCTTGAAAGGGCGTTCTATCGGGCGAGTGTGCGTAGCGATTATGAAAACAGAGTATCCCGGGTGAAGAAAAGGCTTTCCACATGGGTGGTTTGAGTGGAAAAAGGCTTAATTTTGCAGTTGTTTTAATCGGGATTTCATGAGAGCGGAAGAAGTTGCGGATTTGATGAACTTCCATGCCCGAAAGGGTATGGAGTTTTTGTTTGCCATGGATTTTGAATTGCAGAAGGCTTTGTTCATTCCCCACCCCACCGAGAGCAAGGAGGTGTTGTTCGAGATAAAGGGCAGAGGCAATGCGGGCAAAGTACCTTTGCGGCGGTGTAACGAGCAGGCTGATGTGTTGCATCCTTTGTTCTGCGACAGGAAGCGGTACGAGAGAGGGTTCGAGGTGGTGAAACAGGGCTTGATGAGGGGCGATAGTTTTCTCTGCAACCTGACCACCGTCACGGATGTGGATTTGTCCGTGGATTTGGAGGCTTTGTTTTATCTCTCTTCGGCGGCATACAAGTTATATGTGCCGGAACGCTTCGTGTGTTTCTCGCCTGAGTGCTTCGTGCGTTCGCAAGAAGGAAGGCTTTACACATATCCCATGAAGGGAACGATAGATGCAAGCGTGGAAAATGCGGAAGCGACCCTTCTTTCGGACGAAAAGGAACTCAGGGAGCATTTCACCATTGTGGATTTGATGAGAAACGACCTTAACAGCGTATGCAGCGATGTGAGAGTGGAGAAATTCCGCTATGTGGAGAGGATTGAGAGTGCCAAGGGGGCAGTCTTGCAGACAAGTTCCGTAATCTCCGGTCGTCTTCCTGATGATTGGCTTTCGCAATGCGGCAGCTTGATTTTTTCCCTTCTGCCTGCCGGCAGCATAAGCGGAGCTCCGAAGAGAGCAACGGTTGATTTGATTCGGCGTGCCGAGGGAAGAGAACGCAGCTTTTACAGCGGGGTGTTCGGTTTCTTCGACGGAAAGGAATTGGATTCGGCAGTGATGATTCGCTTTGTGGAAAAAGCCGGTGAAAAATACCGTTTCCGAAGTGGCGGAGGCATAACCTCCAACAGCGAATGCGACAAGGAGTATAAGGAAGTGTTGCAAAAGGTTTATGTTCCGATAAAGGCATGAAAGAGATGTTCATTGAAACGGTGAAGATTGCGTCTTCCGTGGTGCAGCAAGCAAGGAGGCATGAGGCGAGAATGCGGGAATGCGGACTGCTTGCGGCGGATTTCGATTTGCAAAGGCTGCAAGTCCCTGCCGAATTTGCCGAAGGTGTGGTCAAGTGCAGCATTCGATATTCCGATAAGGTCGAAAGTGTGAACTACCTCCCCTACTCGCCTCGCCCGATAAGACGTTTGAAGTTGGTGGAATGCGACGACATAGATTATTCCCGCAAGTACGCCGACCGCAGAACCTTGGAGGCTTTGAGAGAAAAGCGTGGAGAATGCGATGATGTGCTGATTGTGAAAAACGGATTTGTTACCGACACATCTTATTCCAACATCGTCTTCTTCGACGGCAGCGATTATTTCACCCCGAACACTTACCTGCTGAACGGTTGCAAAAGAAGAGAGCTGTTGGAAAGCGGAAGAATAAAGCAGAGACGCATAACAGCCGCCGGAACGCAGGATTTCCTTTGTGCTTACATGATAAACGCCATGTTGGACTTGGAAGACAATCCCTTTCCGATAAAAATAGTAAGGTGAAAGCCCGATACGCCGCCGCAATGCTTTGTCAGCTTTGTGCCGCAATGTAATAAAGCCATGTTTCAAGGCGTTATCGAATATGAACATCTTGCAACGCCCAAGCACATGACAGGGAGAAAGCCCGATTGACGGAGAAGGTAATGTGGAAATAAACATCGCATAAACAAGACTAACAAAAGAAAATGACCAATGATGCAAACAATCGGAATGGAATGGGAAATTAGGAAAAGAGAGGTGCAGACAGCCGGTTTCTTATAACGAAAAATGTCGGCTCGGATTTTTTTACGATAGCACACAATAAGGAAAGGATTGATTGCGTTAAGAGTGTGTATTCCGGTGATGGGAATATTTCTTTTTCATAGGCTTTATTTATTTGGTTGAGCGGGTCGATAAAGGCTCGCTCTTTTTTATTCTCTTCAACGAGGCTCTCATGCAGGGCAGGCTGACGGCGAGGCAGAGGAGTTCGGCGGCAGGCATGCTGAGCCATATTCCCGTTGTGCCGAGGAATTTCGGTAAGGTGAAGAGTGCTATCGAGATAAAAACGATACTGCGACAAAGAGCTATGGCTGCAGATTCCAAAGGACGTTCCACGGCTGTGTTGAAACTGCTTGCGGTTATGTTGATGAAAGAGAGCAGGTAGTGTATGCTGACGTATGAAACGGCGGTCAGTGCCATGGCTTTGAGTTCGTGATTGTCATGTGCGAAGACGGACACGATGGGTTGCTTGAAAAGCATTACCAAAAGGAAGACTCCGAAGCCTATGGCAGCCCCGTAAAGCATGGAAGTCCGCAATATGGTGTTTATTTTTCGGTGATCGGACTTACCGAGATTGTAGCTTATGAGCGGATACATGGCTTGCGAAAGTCCGAAAAGGGACATGTTCACTATCTGATTGATGTAAAAGACTATTGTGAGGGCAGCTACGCCCAATGGTCCGCTGATACGCATCAGCACCATGTTGAAAAGAAAGGTGGAAAAGGCGGAAGACACGGCTGTAAGCATTTCGGAAGAGCCGTTGAAGAAGATACGGCGTATTTCGTTCCAACTTCCGCGTGGCTTTTTCAGCGACACGAAACGTGCAAGCACGAGTGCGGCGGTCGTATTGGCTATGCAGGTGGCAACGGCAGCCCCTTTCATTCCGTAGTTCAGGCGTATAACCAAGACGTAATCCAAGACGACGTTAAGTACAAAGCATATCAGACCGCTGACAAAGACTTGGTGCGGTTTGCCTGCCAGTCTGGTGAAAGCCTCAGTGAAGTTCGGTATGCAGAAAAAGACAATCAACAAAACCAATGTGCCGAGATAATCCCGCAAATACGGGTAAACACTTTCGTCCGTTCCGAGGAAGAAACAGACGGAACGAAGATTGCATATAATAAGTATGGAAAGGGCTTCGAGCGTCAGGCAAAAGAGAAGAAGTGTCAGGGAAGCGTAGGATTTGGAAAGGGATATATTGCCGTTGCCTTTTGCCATGGAAGCTATGACAACGCCTCCGGAAATAATCATCAAGCCGACAGAGAGCAGGGAATTGATCAACGGCATCGCCAAATTGACGGCAGCCAAACCCAAATGCCCCACTCCTACGCTTAAAAAGATACCGTCAATCATCATTTGGAAACTTACTATCAACATTCCGATGATACTCGGCAATGCAAAGTGCAAATAAACCTTGGAAATGTTTTCCGATTCGAATAAATCTCCACTCGGTTGCTTCATTTCAAAGAAAAAATTTTTGTTTCATTGCAAAAAAAGGAGCGGTTCTCCGAACGAAACCACTCCCAAAACAAACATGAAAAATTTATTAAGACTTTTGTGCGGAAAGTGAGGGATTCGAACCCCCGGACCCGTGAAGATCAACGGTTTTCAAGACCGCCGCATTCGACCACTCTGCCAACTTTCCGTTTGCAAAGGTACGTCAATTTCCCAATACAGCAAACTTTTTCTGCGTTTTTCTCGGAAAAAATTTCTAATCTTTTGGCTCTTAGCCCGAAAAGTCATACCTTTGCAAACCGATTCGGGAACACAAAACAATAAACTAATCATACGAAGATGGAAAAAAAGGATTTGTTGAAACAAACAATCGAACACATCGACATCAAGAAAATCAACTCCACCGAGTTGATTGATGCAATGCGTGGAATGTCTTTCTCATCAAGAGATACCGCCAATGCGGCAGACATTTTTCAAAGAATGGTGAACGACAAGAATTGTTCCATAATATTGACCCTTGCCGGCAGCACTTCGGCAGCGGGTTGTATGCAGGTATATGTCGATATGGTGAAGAACAAAATGGTGGACTGCATCGTGTCAACGGGAGCTTCCATAATAGATATGGACTTTTTCGAGGCTCTCGGCTTCAAGCACTACAAGGGAACGCCGTTTATCGATGACAAATATTTGAGAAGCAACTACGTCGATAGAATTTACGATACTTATATAGACGAAGAAGAGTTGCAAAACTGCGATGCTACCATCAAAATGGTGGCCGACAGTTTGGAACCTCGCCCCTACTCCTCACGAGAGTTCATTTGGGAATTGGGAAAATGGTTGGCAAACGGCGGAGCAAAAAAGAAGGATTCGTTGATACAGGCTTGCTACGAGAATAACGTGCCTATCTTCTGCCCTGCATTCTCCGACTGTTCTGCCGGCTTCGGCTTGGTGATGCACCAAGTGGCAAATCCGGATAAGCATTTGAGCATCGATTCGGTTAAAGACTTCTTGGAATTGACCAATATCAAAATCAAAGCCGGTACGACAGGTTTATTCATGGTCGGTGGAGGCACTCCGAAGAACTTTGCACAGGATACGGTCGTTTGTGCAGAAGTTTTGGGACACGAGGTGGATATGCACAAATATGCAGTGCAGATAACCGTTGCCGATGTGAGAGACGGAGCCTGCTCGTCTTCGACCTTGAAAGAAGCCTGCTCATGGGGAAAAGTCGATACGACCTTTGAACAAATGGTTTACGCCGAAGCCACAACCGTTGTTCCGCTCATAGCTTCCTACGTTTACCACAAAGGATATTGGAAGAAAAGAGAAGCAAGAAACTTCGCAAAAATGTTCTAATCGAACACCGAATAATTTACAAGCGGAGCTTGCCGGCAAGGCAGACTCCGCTTTTTCATTCCACGCTCGCACCCTCTCAAAAAGAGATAATTCCGAACGGCATAGCGAAACAAGGCAACAACCACCGACACACCCGCCCTGAAATTAAAGTTTCAAGGAATTTGGCAGTTTGAAGAAAAAGTTATACCTTTGCAATCGCAAAACGGAGAGGTGCTCGAGTGGTTGAAGAGGCACGCCTGGAAAGCGTGTATACTCCAAAAGGGTATCAAGGGTTCGAATCCCTTTCTCTCCGCAGATAAAGAGGCATGGCGGGAAACAAATCCCCGATATGCCTCTTTCCTTTTCCCATAAGTATCATTTGCAGAAAGATTTCGTTCCATACAAATGGCGTTTTCTGGGTTTCGATACAGTTTTTCGTTCAAATAAATTCCCTGAAATGTTGTTTTTTGCTGTAAATTGCCGGTGTATTATTTTTTTTCGTACATTTGCAGGCAGTATGATTAACACATTATACAAGGATTACAGATTGCATTATTGCTTTCTCATGCACGGCAAAGAAGCTGTAGCGTTTTGCTCTCTTGTTACATGGATATGTTTTTAAGAATTGCCACTTCGGCTTTTCGAGCGACAAGAGAGCAATGCGGAAGCAATTCCGCCAAAGAGTTAAATCAAGAATTGTA
>OCLH01000161.1_pt1 | contig 14083 bp, 11 predicted proteins | sample 1495891 | NCBI WGS metagenome assembly OCLH01 (sample SAMN03418266, study PRJEB22391) | human gut metagenome | biome: human-gut; feature: organic feature; material: feces | host: Homo sapiens | place: Tanzania | collected 2013-01
GAGAAGAACCATAGATAAGAATCTGAAGAATCCCAAGCTCAGTGATATCTCCTACGCCCGTACCCTGGTGATGCAGATGCATCTGCGCCAGCTCACAGCCCGAGAGGCTTTGAATCTCGGACTGAAGAGGTATCGTGCTTCTTTTGCAAAAGTCAGAAATCAAAGGTTGGGGGTTGTCGAGTTCAGAAACTTCCTGCAGCCTTTCTTTACCCTCTTTTACTTCAATGATCTGGCTGATATATCCTATGCCAGACGCCGACGGAATGTTCTGCAGATGGGCCGGAATATAGAGTATGTATTCCAGCATAGAAAAGACAAGCAGAATGACAATTCATATATAAGCAATATGAATAAACTGGTGTTTTACGACCGCATCACCAAGTATCTGAAATCGAAGGAGAGGGCTCATTTCCTGAATTCGCTCTGTGTGGCTACGCAGGTTACTACCTATGCCCATTCTGTCCATGTGGCAGAGATAGCAGGAACCTTGATGAGGGGAATCCTGCAATATCAGCCATCATTGCTGAATGGTATGTTGGGATGCAATACTGAATCTGAAGTGAAGCACCATAAGAAGAAATTTCTGGAGTATATCCATGGGGCTGCCCTGTATCATGATTTGGGTAAGAACTCCATCATCAGTGTAGTGAATAATGACTACCGTCCGCTTACGGCAGATGAACGCAAGATTATTACCCTGCATCCGGAACTGGGATTGAAGTTCCTGGAGTTGTCGCCCGAACTGGAGAAGTTTCGTGATACCACGCTCGGTCATCACAAATGGTATAATGGAAAGGGTGGTTATCCCGCATCCTTTGATAACACCAAGTCGCCCGTTCGTCTGATGATTGACATCGTGACATTGAGCGACTGCCTGCAGGCTGCTACCGAGCGTATCGGCAGAAACTACAGGGGTGAGAAAACCTTTGAAACCGTGATGACGGAGTTCCGTGCTGAGGCTGGTACGAGATATAATCCGGATCTCGTGGCTTTCATCGATGCCCATCCTGATGTGGCTGATGAACTGAGCAATCTGATAGAAGATGGCTGGGTAGAAATCTACTATAATATCTATAAGCAGTTTATCAGTGAAGAGTAATGATAATATAGAATATATAAAAGAAAATATATAAAAGAAAAATAGATAAAAAGAAAAAAGCTCAAGGCAGATAGCCCTGAGCTTTTTAAATATCATGATTTCTGTATCATTTACTTCTGGCATTCCTTGCAAGGAGTCCAAGGCTTCAACTGCTTGAAGAAGTCGTTGCCCTTGTCATCTACGAGGATGAATGCAGGGAAGTCCTCTACGGTAATCTTCCAGATTGCCTCCATACCGAGCTCTGGGTACTCTACGCACTCGATGCTCTTGATAGAACTCTGAGAGAGAACAGCAGCAACACCACCGATAGTACCGAGGTAGAAACCACCATGCTTCTTGCAAGCCTCTGTAACAACATCACCACGGTTACCCTTGGCAATCATTACCAAGCTAGCACCGTGATCCTGGAACTCATCTACGTATGGGTCCATACGGTTGGCTGTGGTAGGTCCCATAGAGCCACATGGATAACCCTCTGGAGTCTTGGCTGGTCCTGCATAGAGGATAGGGTGGTTCTTGAAGTACTCTGGCATTTCCTCACCTGCATCCAGACGAGCCTTGAGCTTAGCGTGAGCGATGTCACGAGCCACGATGATGGTACCCTTCAGGTTTACACGGGTGCTTACTGGATACTTGCTCAACTCAGCACGAACAGCGTCGATACCCTTGTCGAGGTCAATCTCGATTCCCTTGGTACCCTCACCTGGGTTGCGGAGCTCCTCTGGAATCAACTCTGTTGGGTTCTCATCCATCTTCTCCAACCAGATACCGTCCTTGTTGATCTTAGCCTTGATGTTACGGTCGGCAGAGCAGCTTACACCCATACCGATAGGGCAGCTTGCACCATGGCGAGGCAGACGGATGACACGGATATCGTGAGCCAGATACTTACCGCCGAACTGAGCACCCAAACCAATCTTGTGAGCCTCTTCGAGAAGCTTGTTCTCCAAGTCGATGTCACGGAAAGCACGACCGGTCTCATCACCTGTAGTAGGCAACTCATCGTAGTACTTGATAGAAGCCAACTTCACGGTAAGAAGGTTCTTCTCTGCAGAAGTACCACCGATAACGAAGGCGATGTGGTAAGGAGGACATGCAGCTGTACCCAGGCTCTTCATCTTCTCTACGAGGAATGGGAGCAATGTACCCTCGTTCTGGATAGTAGCCTTGGTCATAGGGTAGAAGTAAGTCTTGTTGGCAGAGCCACCACCCTTAGCTACCATTACAAAGCGGTACTCGTCGCCCTCTGTAGCCTCGATATCAATCTGAGCAGGAAGGTTGCAACGGGTGTTCACCTCATCATACATGTTGAGAGGAGCGTTCTGAGAATAGCGGAGGTTGTCCTGTGTAAAGGTGTTATATACACCCAGGCTCAAAGCCTCTTCGTCCTCGAAGTCGGTCCATACACGCTGACCCTTCTCGCCGTGGATGATAGCAGTACCTGTATCCTGGCAGAATGGGAGGATGCCCTTAACGGCAGTCTCTGCATTGCGAAGGAACTGGAGAGCTACGTACTTGTCGTTCTCTGAAGCCTCTGAGTCGCTGAGAATCTTAGCAACCTGGAGGTTGTGCTCACGACGGAGTTTGAACTCTACATCGTGGAAACCCTGCTGTGCCAGCAAAGTCAAAGCTTCCTTGGAAACCTTGAGGATAGTCTTACCCTCAAACTCTGCTGTGCTTACGCCTTCCTTAGAGATAAGGCGATACTCTGTCTTGTCCTCTCCAAGCTGAAACATTGGAGCGTACTTGAAATCAGGAATGTTTGCCATAACTACGTTTTTGTATATTTATAAGTTATTTATAATGTTTATGTATATTTCTTACTTAACTTTTGAGCCTTAGTTCTCGTATTCAACTTCCTTGTCGAGGTTGTCCACGAAGTTTCTGAATACTTCTTCCTCCACATCTCCCATCGCATACTCCTTCTCTGCATCCTTCTTGATTTCCGCAATCCAGGAGCGGCGGGCACGGATATAGTCTTCGTGAATGCGGTTGGCATCTTCCAGCGTAATCTCTGAGATGCCGTAGTAATCGCAGATCACGCTGTAGGTCCATGCCCACTGATATTCACGATAGTTGTTGTTGATCTCCTCGAAGCGTTCCAGCAGCTGCTGGATGGTCTCGATGTTGCCTTCTCTCATATCCTTCACGATGCGGTCTTCCTCGCTTACCGGCAGGAGGAGTCCTGATAGGTCATCCCAGTCGCCTACGCCTATCTGGGTAGATGGAGGGGTAATGGCTGGATCCCGTTTCAGCACTCGCTTCAGCACGGCACCCATATAGATTCTCAGGGCGATGTCGTAGTACTTGATGCCCTTGTGGAGCGATGTGGCTGGGATGATGTATTCGTGATAGAGATACTGCGATACGTTGTCGCCCGTTACCTCACGGAGACTCTCCAGAATCTTCTTGCCCTTCAGAATCTCGCCCACGGAGAAAGGAGAGAGCCAGTCGAAGTTCACGATGCTCTTGCGGTTTTCTGGAGCACGGAGGTCTCGTTTCGGCCACTTCTTGATGTCGCGGTACAGACCCACGGTGGTGATGTTTCTGCCTGGGATGAGGAACATCTTGTCGCCATCGGCTATCAGATAGGCGAATGGCAGATTGCGGGTATCGGGATGGTGCATCAGTTTGCCGAAACATACAGAGTAGGTTCCTAACGTGGCAGGCATCAGCAGGTAAGCGCCGCTGGCTGTCTTCGAACCGCGTTCCAGGATTCCCCAGTGCATAGGTCCCATCTTGTAGGCATGGTTGGAGAAATTGGTGGCCGAACCTGCATTATAGAACGAGAACATACCTCCGATGAGGAGACTGCTCTTGTGGTGAGAGGCTGTGAATGGACCGCAGAAGGCGGCACATGCCTCGCCTCAGCGCATATAGCTGTTGGCAAAGAATACAGAGGCTGAGGCTGTGAAACCGTTGCTCAGCTGGCAGGCTTCGCCCACGAAGCAGTCCTGTATCTTCACGCTGTTGATGACGCTGGAACCTTCGGCGATGATGGAGTTCTCGATGATGACTCCCGTGCCGATATACACGTTGCCGTGAACCGAACCGAGCAGCGTACAGTCGCTGAGTCGTGAAGCACCGTTTACCTCGCAGAGGTCGTTGATTACGCAGTTGGTAATCTCTTTGGTGTTCACAATCTTCACGTTGCTGCCAATCTGTCCTCTTTCCGGCGCCTTGTTCTCGATGTCGGTCTTGATGAGCTGTCGGATGTTCTCCTTCAGTTCCTTGTCGGAGAAATGCTTTACCATGAAGGCGGCAAGCTGACTGTTGAGGTCGGAGAAGAGAATCACGTTTCCTTCGCCCACCTCGTTGAGTACGCTCACCAGATTACCCTCGCCGAAGGTAGCTCCCTCGGTGGTTTCCATCGTAGAGATGTTGGAGATGTAGCAGTCATCACCAATGGTGTAGTTGTTGATGAAGTTGCCCACGTTCTCGATGAGACAGTCGTCTCCGATGGTTACGTTTCTCAGAGTGGCATTGTTGATGCCGGAATGCTTTACGAAGCCTTGGCTCACCTCCACATTCTTGTTGAAGGCACCGATGTTAACCTCGCCATAGAGCATCACGCGATGCATGTAGTTGGGCTTGAAGTCTTCTGAAACATTGATTGAAGTCCAGTCTTCAGCCCAGCAGTCATTGCTCTTGAGTACCTCGATTTCCTCGGAGGTCAGAGGTCTGTAGTCGTTCATTGTTGATATGTTTTTAGGGAATTATTCGTAATCCTGGTACAGGAAGTCGTTGTATGGATACTTCTGTACGTGCAGTTCTCTTACCTTTTTATATAGCACCTCTCTGAACTCGTCGATGTTCTCCTTGTTCTTTGCCGAGATGAAGAGACAGTCGTCGTTGAGTTTTGCCATCCAGGTTTTCTTGAGATCTTCCAGCGGGATGTTCTCCTTCTCCATCGGAGTGAGGTCGTCTTCCTCCTTCTCCACCCAGGAGTAGTTGTCTATCTTGTTGAAGATGATCATCGAAGGTTTGTCGGAGCATCCTATCTCCTCCAGGGTCTTTTCCACTACCTGGATCTGCTCCTCGAAGTCAGGGTGAGAGATATCCACCACGTGCAGCAGGAGGTCTGCCTCACGGGTCTCATCCAGGGTACTCTTGAAGGAGTCCACCAGGTCGGTAGGCAACTTGCGGATGAATCCTACGGTGTCGGCAAGGAGGAATGGCAGGTTATCTACCACCACCTTTCTCACGGTGGTATCGAGGGTAGCAAAGAGCTTGTTCTCTGCAAACACCTCGCTCTTGCTGAGCAGGTTCATGATGGTGGATTTTCCCACGTTGGTATAGCCCACCAGCGCCACTCGGATCATTCTTCCGCGGTTCTTGCGCTGGGTAGTCTTCTGTTTGTCTATTTCTGCGAGTCGCTCCTTGAGCAGGCTCATTCTGCCGAGGATGATACGGCGGTCCATCTCGAGCTGGGTCTCACCCGGTCCACGCAGACCTACCGAACCCTTTCCACCACCGGAACCGGAACCGCCACCCTGGCGCTCCAGGTGAGTCCAGAGTCGTTGCAGTCTTGGCAGCATGTATCGGTATTGTGCCAGCTCTACCTGCGTCTTGGCAGCTGCAGTCTGGGCACGCATGGCGAAGATGTCGAGGATGAGCGAAGTACGGTCGAGAATCTTCACCTGCAATTCCTGCTCGATATTTCGGATTTGCTTGGCAGAGAGTTCATCATCGAAGATCACCATACCTACTTCTCTGTCTTCCTCTTCCTCGTCCTTGATGTATTGCTTGATTTCCTCCAGCTTACCCTTTCCCACGTAGGTGGTCTGGTTAGGCGACACCACCTTCTGCGTGAATCGCTTCACGGTGACGGCGCCTGCGGTATCTGCAAGAAATTCCAACTCGTCGAGATATTCCTTGGTCTTGGCTTCGTCCTGTGTCTTGGTAATAAGACCCACCAGCACAGCGGTTTCCGCCTTGACTTCTGATATTACAAATTCTTTCATTCTTTACGTACGTATTATTATAGGTGCAAAGATAATAAAAAAAATGCTCTTATTATATATATAAGGTGAAAATTATGTTTTTTTTATGAAAGGGGCTGCAAGGCTTGGGTGTGGAAATCGGTATTGGCGAACGCTGAAATCGGCGTGTCTGAACGCAGAAAACCGAAAACTCGGGCGCTGAAATCTGAAAACGTTTACGTCTTTTTTCAGCAAAAAGATGCGTTAAATTTTGATTCATTTCAGTTTTTTGCGTACTTTTGCAACCAGAAAAGAAAACTGATTTTCAAAGATACAAATCATAACTACATAAAAACACAAACTGCTGAAACATTCAAAAACTCAAAAGCCTCGACGTGATGTCGGGGCTTTTTGGCATTAAATCCCTTTAATTTAGTGAAAAGTATCTGTTTTTGAATGATAATTCCTCCTCTTTCTCCGAGATTTTGCTTATCTTTGCAAGCATTAAAACAAGCATTAAAATAAATCAAACCTAAGAAGGAAATAATATGAAGCAAAAAATGAGTATCGCTGGTATTTTGTTGCTTGCTGCTTTGGGTATGCAGGCGAAAAACTATACAGTGAAGTCGCCAGACGGTAAATTGGTAGTGAATGTTGCTTGTGAGGGAGGTAAGGCTTCCTACACGGTAGATTACAATGGCAAGCAGATGCTGGGAACTTCGGCGCTCGGACTGGTTGCCAATTACGGTGATTTCTCTAAGGATCTCACCATGGGCATCCTGAAGGGTGGGGAAGTGAAGCCGCTTTCCTACAAAATGACCCGCATCAAGAAGAGTGATATCAAGAAGGATGTGGTGGATGCTACCATCGGTTTCCTCAACAGCAAGAAGGATTCCATGACCCTCCATCTTCATGTAAGCAACAACGACATCGCCTACAAGTATGAGATGATCCGTCCTAAGAAGGATAATCCTAAGTCGGTGATTATATATAATGAGGTGAGCGGATTCAACTTCCCTGAGCAGACCACCACCTTCCTCTGTCCTCAGATTACTCCGATGACCGGTTGGGAGCGCACCAAGCCATCTTATGAGGAGGAATACGCTCCGGATGCTCCGATGAACGTAAAGTCGCAGTTTGGTGTGGGCTATACTTTCCCTTGTCTCTTCAAGGTGGGCAGCGACGGATGGGTATTGGTCAGCGAGACTGGTGTCTCCAGCGCTTATCCAGGTAGCCGTCTTTCTGATTACGAGCCGGGTAAGGGCTATACCGTAGCCTTCCCTCAGAAGGGTGAGAACAATGGCATCGGTTCAGAATATGCCGGTATCCCATTGCCGGGCGAAACTCCTTGGCGCACCATCACCGTAGGTTCTTCGCTGGCTCCTATCGTAGAGACCACCATCCCTTACGATGTGGTAGAACCATTGTACGAGGCAAGTCAGACTTACAAGCCATCGCGCTATACCTGGAGCTGGCTCATCTGGCAGGATGGTTCCATCAACTACGACGACCAGGTGAAGATGATTGATGTGGCTGCTGCCCAGGGCTACGAAGCCATCTTGATTGACAACTGGTGGGACAAGCAGATAGGCAGAAAGCGCATCGAAGAGTTGAGCAAGTATGCCAAGAGCAAGAAGGTAGATTTGATGCTCTGGTACAATTCCAACGGTTTCGAGAATGATGCTCCTCAGACTCCTCGCCAGATTATGAACAATTCCATCGCCCGCAAGAAGGAGATGGCTTGGATGAAGAAGATTGGCGTGGTAGGCATCAAGGTGGATTTCTTCGGTGGCGACAAGCAGGAGACTATGAAGCTCTATGAGGATATCTTGAGCGATGCCAACGATTATGGCTTGGAGGTAATCTTCCACGGTTGCACCATGCCACGTGGTTGGGAGCGTATGTATCCTAACTATGTATCGAGCGAGGCAGCCCTGGCTTCAGAGAACGTATTCTTTACGGATTATCATGCCAAGAAGGAGGCTTTCGAGATGACGATGCATCCATTCTCAAGAAATGCCGTAGCCAGTTTCGACTGGGGTGGTGTGATGATGAACAAGTATTTCTCTAAGGATAACAAGAGCCGTCATCAGCGTTATACCAGCGATGTATTCGAGATGGCTACTGCCATCACCAACCAGAGCAGCGTAAACTGCATCTGTCTCTATCCTAACAATTTGCAGGATGTGCCACAGTGGGAGTTGGATTGGCTCAAGAATGTACCAACGGCATGGGAGGATACCAAGTTTATTGCCGGTTATCCTACCAAGTATGCGGTGGTGGCTCGCAAGTCGAGCGTAGAGAACGGTTCCGGTGCAGCACTTACAGCCGGCAGATGGTTCGTGGGCGGTCTGAATGCCACCGACAAGCCTCTTGCTCTGACCCTTGATTTGCCGATGTTTGCGGGTAAGACTGTTACTTATATCACCGACCAGCCAAAGAAGAAGGGTGATAAGTTCTTCACTTCTGTCAAGAGGACCTTGAAGGTAGGAAAGAATGGTAAGGCAAAGGTTGTGATTCAGCCTAATGGCGGTATCATTATCGAATAAGCTTCATGTTTATAGGCATCAGTTGCCTACGTGAAAATATTATAGGCATTGATTGCCTACGTGAAAAAGTTTTTTTTCTCGAAAAAAGTATCAAAGTCTCATTTTTGCTTGAAAAATGGGTTCTAAATAATTGATATATAGGAAAATAATAAAAATGAGACTTCTCGGTTTTTGAGCCGAGAAGTCTCATTGATGTATCATTGAAGTCTCATAGATTTTAATTCTTGGTCGGTCATCTGTACATAGATTGAAACACCATAAACGGTATCTCCATTTGATTTTATGCCCAGAGGATGAACCATGCAGAAACTTGGTTGATTACCGCGAGTCCATCCTGTTATCTGGAAGTATTCGTTGTTGCCAAGCAGTAGAACCGTCCGGGGATTATTGTTGTACCTATTATTAAATGTATATGTAGTTTCGCTCTTTTTCATAGAACTTCCAGCAGCATCAGAATAATAGTAAGCAGTCATTTGAGTACTACTGTCAAAATAGTAGTTTTGTGGAGACATGCCAATTATGCTACTGTAATATTCGTTAGGCAGTCTTTTTCCATTCTTGTTAATTTCCCATGTGGCGTAGTGCTTCCATCCATGGCCAATGAACATTTTTTCAAAGTTTTCTTTACTGATACCGCCGCCATCGCCAAAGCAGTATCCGTCGTCACTAAAGTCGTATGCATCTCCATGATTATCCAATACATGAGCCCATTGCTGCTCTAGAGATTCCTCATCGTCATCGTTGCATGATACAACAAAGACGAATGCAAGCATGACTAATAACAGTCCAACAAAATAATTTGTTTTTTTCATATCAATGATAATTAATTGTTCTCTTCATTTCTTTAATTTTAATCTTTTGCAAAGATAATGCTAAATAATGAAAAAACGATGGAAAATTGGGAAAAAAACGCCGATAGTGGTGCCAAAAGTTGCTTTTTTAGGCACTTTTGGCACCATTATCGGCACTTTTCTCTGTGTTTTCTGTGTGTTTTCTCTTTGTTTTGCTGTTTTTTGCTGTGCGTAGATGTTCTATGGTTGTGTCAATATAATCAGGATAAGTCATGGTAATGTGTCTACTTTTTTAGTTCATCAGTTGGTCTCTCTAAGCCCTTCGGTTGGTCTGTTTGTGCCCGTCACACGGGCATCCACAGCCCACTACGTGGGCATCGGCAGACCGTGTGCTGGGCAACTGTTGCCCAAAACGTGGGTAACGAGTGCCCAAATATCGGACTCGTTTTTGGGCAATATTCTTTAGGTTCTTTGCGATGTTTAAATAGTCTTTTTGCGATGTTTAAATAGTCTTTTCTCGTTGTTTCAACAGTCTTTTCTCGTGCATCGTGCTGTCTTTAATGATACTTCTATAGTATTTCATGATACTTCCATGATACTTCTTTTCGCTTTTTCTGAGAAGTCTCATTCTTTGTAAATGTCTCTCTATCATAAATATAAGATGCTGATACCTTCGAAAAATGAGACTTTGATACTTTTTTTGAAGAAAATAAAATCGTGCGTGAAAAGAATCGGATAGAAGCGATGTCTTTGTTCGCAATGTTACTGTAGTAGAAAAAATGGGATGAAAACTTGGTATATTCAGATTTTCTTTGTAATTTAGCAGCGCAAAACGTAAAGTAGATAAGATTATGGCAGAAATAGTGAATAAATATCCTGTGGGCATACAGACTTTCGAAATGATTCGAGAGGAAGGTTACCTCTACGTGGATAAGACGAAATACATCGTGGATTTTCGGGAGAAAAAGATGAAATATGTATTTCTGAGTCGTCCAAGACGATTCGGAAAGTCACTCTTTGCTTCTACCCTTCAGGCTTATTTCGAGGGCAGAAAGGAACTTTTCGAGGGATTGGCCATTGCTGATTACGAGAAGGAATGGGTGAAGTTCCCAGTGCTTCATTTCGATATGAGCGGTGCCAAGCATGTTGACGGGGAAGGCTTGAAGCATTATCTCGACTTGCAGCTGAACACATTTGAGGAACTCTATGGTAGGGATGAAAAAGAATTGTACCCCAACGACCGATTGGATGGACTCGTGAAACGGGCCCACAAGCAGACTGGCAAGAAGGTGGTGGTCATTATCGATGAATATGATGCCCCATTGCTCGACGTGGTACATGAGAAGGAAAACCTGGCAGCGCTTCGCCTTATCATGCAGAACTTCTACAGTCCACTGAAGAAGCTGGGTCCTCATTTGGAGTTCCTCTTTATTACAGGCATTACCAAGTTCTCCCAGCTCAGTATCTTCAGCGAGTTGAACAATCTTGACAACATCAGCATGTTTGACCAGTACTCCGCCATCTGTGGTATCAGCAAGACCGAGCTTACCACAGCGATGAAGACGGATGTTGAGGCTCTGGGTAAGGCGTTAGGAGTATCTTACGAGGAGTGTCTGGAGGAATTGCGTCAATATTATGACGGCTACCATTTCTGTGAGCATTCGGAGGATGTGTTTAATCCGTTCAGTCTGATAAGGGCATTGTCTGGCCAGAAGATTGGTGCCTACTGGTTTGGTTCTGGTACGCCAAGCTATCTCATCAAGGGTTTGCAGAAATATCATGTCAACGTGACTGATATTGAGCAGAAGAGCGTGAGTGTGGATGATTTCGATGTGTTGCCCGAGCAGATGACTTCAGCCCTGCCTCTGCTTTATCAGAGTGGCTATCTCACCATCAAGCAGTATAAGCCTTTCACCAAGAGTTATAAGCTGGGGTATCCTAACCAGGAGGTAAAGATCAGTATGGAGAAGCTTCTTGCTGTGATTTATGATAGCACTCAGCGTACTGTCAGCGAGTGGATAATTAAGGAGGGATGATAAACTTATCTGTGTCTATGCTTTGTTTCTGTTTTTAGAATCTGGCAGCAGCTTTATGCAATATATTTAACTTCTGATAAGCCGCATTATCCGTATGAGCTGCCGAAGGGGTGGGTGTGGTGCAGGTTGGAAGATGTAACTTCTGTTATTGGGGATGGTTTGCATGGAACACCACAATATAATCCTAATGGAGCATACTATTTTGTAAATGGAAATAATTTGTCTAACCGCCAAATCATCATAAAAAATAATACAAAAAGAGTTTCAGAAGAGGAGTACATAAAATATAAGAAACCTTTGAATGAACATACAGTAATGAACAAATAATATTGGGTAAGAGTGCTTGTACTATAGGAAATATTGGTACATATAGTAATGAACAAATAATATTGGGTAAGAGTGCTTGCTATTTTAATATAACACCTTTCTTGGTCAAGGAATATATGTGTTATGTTATCGAGTCTAACTATTTTCAGAAATATGCTTTATTATCTGCAACAGGCAGCACAATCAAAAATGTGCCATTGAAAGCCATCAATGAGTTTTATGTACCTATTCCACCTGTTTCTGAACAAAAACGCATTGTTTCAGAAATCGACTATTTACTTGCTTTCATAAATAAAGTAGAGGAAGGAAGAGAAAATTTACAAAACACAGCCCAATCTGCCAAATTCAAAATTCTCGACCTTGCCATTCACGGCAAACTTGTACCGCAAGACCAGAATGACGAGCCTGCCAGCGAACTGCTCAAACGCATCAATCCAAAGGCTGAAATCACTTGTGATACCCCCCAATATGGCAAGCTGCCGAAGGGATGGTGCTTATGTAAGATTTCTTCTGTTGTAGATATTGTTAATGGTAAATCTCAGAAAAATGTAGAATCACCAACTGGTAAATATCCAATTTATGGTAGTGGAGGTATTATCGGAAAGGCTATGGAATATACATGCTTGGCTGGTTCTTCCATTATCGGAAGAAAAGGTACTATAAATCATCCTATTTTTGTTGAAGAGAATTTCTGGAATGTTGATACTGCATTTGGCATGAAAGCAAACAATCAAATTTTAGAAGATAAATACTTCTATTGTTTTTGTTTGTATTTTGACTTTAGTAAACTTGATAAAAGTTCTGCATTGCCAAGTCTTACAAAAACCGCAATAGGAAATCTGATATTGCCTATTCCTCCTCTTGCAGAGCAACAGCGAATAGTTGCAAAGATTGAAGAATTATTCTCTCAACTTGACAAGATTGAATCCTCATTGCAAGCATAAAGGCTTACAATGGGGATTTCCCATTCTTGACACGCATCTTATATTGTTACCATTCATTTTAATACAAAACAATATGGTAACACAATTTGAAAAGTATTTGCTCAAGTCAAACTTGGCAAAGAACACGGTAACATCGTACCTGTGGACTATCAACTATTTTCTTGAGCACTACAAGGAGGTGAACAAGAAGAATCTGTTGGCTTATAAGGGTTATCTCATGGAGAACTTCAAACCACAGACGGTAAACTTGCGTTTGCAAGCAATGAATAAGTATTTGGAGTTTAGCAAACAAGAGAAGCTAAAGATGAAGTTTGTAAAGGCGCAACAAAAGAACTTCTTGGAGAACGTAATCAGCGATGCCGATTACAAGTTCCTGAAAGCCAAGCTAAAGGCAGACGGTTATGATGAATGGTATTTCATCGTTTGGTTTATGGCTGCCACTGGTGCACGTGTCAGCGAGCTGCTTCAAATCAAAGCTGAGCATGTAGCGGTTGGCTATCTTGACTTGTACAGCAAAGGAGGCAAGATGCGCCGCCTTTACATTCCGAAGAAGCTATGCACTGAAGCCCAAAGATGGCTAACAGAACAAAACATCACCTCTGGCTATCTGTTCACCAATCGTTCAGGCAACCGCCTTTCCACTCGTGGCATAGCTATCCAACTGAAGTATTTTGCCGAAAAGTACGGTCTTAACCGTAATGTGGTTTATCCACACTCCTTCCGTCACCGTTTCGCCAAGAACTTCCTTGACCGTTTCAACGACATCGCCCTCCTTGCCGACCTCATGGGACATGAGAGCATCGAAACAACACGCATTTATCTGCGACGCACAGCAAGCGAACAGCAGAAGATAGTGGACAAGGTTGTTACTTGGTAACTGTATCTATAGCATTTAGCCACCGCAAGAATATGACTTGCGATGGCTAAATATGATGTTTACAAAGATGCTTCTATCTTGTCGAGTTGAGCGAATAACTCTTCAATCTTAGCCACAATGCGATGTTGCTCTTGGTGAGGAGGTAGAGGAATAGGTAAAGCTAAAAGCATCTTTTGCGTAACTTGATTTATAGTGGCAGAATTAGAATCATCTAAATATCTATCAAAATATTCTGAGTTTAGTACAATCCTTATCCACTGATTATACGCACTTCTACAAACCGCCATAAATGCGCCAAATGATGTTGGTTCTTTTAGTTCGCTTATAATAGCATTTTTACCTATGAGATTTCTACTGCCATTTCTTGCACAAATAAGCAAATCTCCTACATGAAGAAGTTGCTTTTCTAATATTTTTGTAGAAACTTTTACCAAATCAGTTGTGTCAATTTTCCCATTTCTAATATTGTTAGAACGATAAACGGGAACTCCAGTTGAAACAATATCCGTTGGTCTATATGTCAATCCTATATTTGATT
>OCLH01000174.1_pt1 | contig 13543 bp, 10 predicted proteins | sample 1495891 | NCBI WGS metagenome assembly OCLH01 (sample SAMN03418266, study PRJEB22391) | human gut metagenome | biome: human-gut; feature: organic feature; material: feces | host: Homo sapiens | place: Tanzania | collected 2013-01
GGGGCTGCTATGGGAGGCTGCGTGGCTACGGCGAGACGCCATAGCCTCCTATGTTTGCTTCATCTGCTTGTGAATACAGCCTAAATTCGTTAGAGAAAAATCGTTGTTCTTTCTCCGCTACGCTATGAAAGCGGCAAAGCCGAGCGGCGCCGTCTAAGGCAATATATACTTTATATATACTTTCGTTGTTAATTCATCTCGCTTCGTTGTTAATTCATCTCGCAGATAAATTCCAGTTTGTGTTTTTATATGTTTTTCCGATTATGGGCGCGTGCTGTGCACAAACAAAAGGCTTTACGTTAGGTTGTCGAGAACTTGTTCTCGTAAGACCTAATGTAAAGCCTTTTGTTTAAACCCGTATAGGGTTTGCGCCCATAAGCGGATTGTGGATAGATGTTTTTGTCAAAGCCCTGCCTCCCATAACCAATTATTATTTTTTAATTAGTAGTTATTAATTCGTGCGGCGCTTCGCCGCACGCCATATCTGCCAGCTATTTATGATATTCTGCCATAGGATGTAGCAGCCTGGACCTACTGAGGAGAGGGGTGAGAGATAGGTGCAGGCTATCCAGATGGCGAAGGCAGTGTTCTTCTGACCCAATCCCTGACCCGCGTTGACCGTAACACCGAAGCGTCTGCCAATGGCACGACCGCAACCGAACTGGAAGAGGCAGAGCACGAGGGAGAGGAGGGCTATGAGGAGGAGGAAGGAGACGGAGGTCTGGGCGTGAAGGATGTTCTTCATCGTTGTGCCCGAGACAATGAGCAGGGAGCAACCCCAGAGATAATAAGAGAGATCCTTGACGGAGACAATGCGACGGCACAGACCGTGCATGTAATGCTTGACGATGTAGGCAAGCAACATCGGGATGACCAGCACCGTGAACACCTTATATAATATAAGGGAGAAAGCGGTGATGAATCCGATGTCGGCTCCCTCGTCGAGCATCGGGAAGCAAATGGGGATGAGAAGGGCGGTGATGAAGTTGGAGAGGAACGTGTAAGTGGTCATCTCCTCAAGGTTGCCGCCAAGCTTCTGCGTCACAACGGGGGCAGCAGAAGCACACGGACTGATGATGCACGTCAGCAATGCCTCAGCAAGGACCAAAGTGCGACCGTGCAGACCCAAGGCGAGGATGGCAGCCATCACTGCCACCACGCAGAGCACCTGAAAGACAGCCACCCACCAATGCCATGCCACGGGGCGCATCTTGCGGAAGTCCACCTTGCAGAACGTCACGAAGAGCACGCAGAACATAAACACGGGGAGGAGCGTGGCGAAGACGGGAGAGGCTTTGGTGGCGAATCCGTCAAGGGCGGGGATAAGGGCAAAAATGAGATAGACCCCTATACCCGTGCCGATAGACACGGGAAGGGTCCAGTTCTTTATGAAGTTAACGATGTTCATGGCTGAATGAATTACGTTCGGGGTTAGCAGCTGGTCGGAGGTTATTGTCCTCCAAGTCGGTCGAAGAAGACGATTATCTCCTCCCATGTCTTGAAGTCGTCGCTGCCCCACTCTATCGTAGTGCCCATAAACTCGGGTTGCGGTGTGGGAGCAACGAGGTAGTCGCCATAGATAAGTTGGCGTTCATTGGTGAAGAGCACGTGTCCCCAAGCCGGAGCACTCAGATACTCCTCCACCCATGCCATGTCTGCCACCATCTGCTCGGGAGCGTTGGAGGGCGATGGGGCGAGGATATAGACATTGTAATGTTCGAGCAATGCCTCGTAAGCCTTGTGCATGGAAGCGGTGGCGTGTCCGTAGCTGTCGCGAAGAGTCTGGATGTCGATATAGACAACTGGGCGCTCACGCTTCTCCTGGCGGTCGTCGATGTACCGGATGAGCGGCAGCAGATAGTGCATGGCTATCTTGTCGGTCAGACGATGTTCGCCGTGGAAGGTGATGGCGTTGGGGTAATGGCTGCGGAAGAGATCGAAGGTGTGGACCACGGGATCGGCATCGCCGAAAAGACCGTAAACGCGGTCAGGTTCAGCCAATGATTCGGGAGAGAAGCAATGCGTGGTGGCTTCTGAGTATTCCTTTATCAGACCCTTGGTGACCATAAACTCCTGCACGCCGTCAAGACGGGGATTCTGGAAGACCTGCTTGCCGGTGAACTTCGACATCGTCTCGCCCATCTCGAAAGCGGGATTGACAAGGATGCGGTCGAAGCCGTGGAGCTGTTCGGTATACATACCGCCCATTGACGTGCCGATGATAAGGTCGGGCTGCTCCTCGTCCGCCATGGAGCGGAGCATAGCCATCGCCTCCTCGGGATGGATGGGGATGTCGCGTGCCACAACGGTGGCGTTAGGCATGAGATGGCGAAGCATCTCTACTGTGCCGGACTGTGCCGAAGAGGCAAATCCGTGAACGTACATAATCTTCTTGCCCGACATAAGGTCGGGATATTGCTTTTCCATAATGATTTTATATTAGCCTATTAATCCTAACTGATTGAGGAAGATCAGCATGATACATATTGGGCAGACGAAGCGGACCAACAGCAGATAGAGGCTGAAGAAGCGTCCGGAGAGGGTGCCCCAGTTGGTAAATTCGTCGCGAACAGTCTTTCTTGGCGCAAACCATCCGAGATAGATGCAGGTGAGGAAGCCGCCGAATGGAAGCAGGAGCTGACCCGTCACGAAGTCGAAGACATCGAAGAGCGACTTGCCGCAGACCACAAGCCAGTCTCTGCCGCCGATGGAGAGGGAGCAGAAGGCACCGATGACGCTGCACACTACGGTAATGACAAGGGCTGCGCGAGGACGAGGCATGCGAAACTCCTCACTGAGGAAAGCGGTGCTGACCTCGTGCAGGGAGATGAGCGACGTGAGGGCTGCAAGCGACAAAAGTATATAAAACAGCACAGCAACAAGCGTGCCGATGAGGGGCATTGAGGCGAATGCCTGCTGGAATACGTTGGGCAGGGTGATGAAGATGAGCGACGGACCGCTGTCGGGGTTGATGCCAACGGAGAATGCGGCAGGGAAAATCATAAGGCCGGCAAGGATGGCGATGAAGGTATCGATGGCGATGATGTTGGCAGCGGAGCGCACTAAATTGGTCTGGCGCGAGAAATAAGAAGCGAAGGTGCAGAGACAGCCCATACCGATGGACAGCGAATAGAACGACTGACCCATGGCGGCGAGAAGCATGCTGCCGTTCATCTTGGAGAAGTCGGGACGGAAAAGAAACTCGACGCCTTTGGACGCACCGGGCAACATGCAAGAGCTGACTACGACGATGAGGAGGAGGAGGAAGAGTGTTGGCATCATAGCCTTGGACGCACGCTCAATGCCTTGACGCACGCCACGGATGATGATGAAGTGGGTGGCGGCAAGGATGGCTACGGTCCACAAGACGGGACGCAGCGGGGAGGAGGAGAAGTCAGCGAAGTAACGCGATATGTATGCAGGGTCGCCATTGAGTTCGCCCATAAACGAGGCGAAGATATATTGCAGGCACCATCCCGACACTACGGCATAATAACCCGTGATAAGGAAACCGGTGAGCACGCCCATATAGCCGACGAAGCGCCAGGGACTGCCGCCGGAGATGCGCGAATAGGCACGGGCTGTGTTGGCAGCGCCGTGTCTGCCGATGATGAACTCGCCGAGAATGCAGGGCAAGCCAAGCAAGAGGACGCAGACAATATAGATGATGATGAACGTGGCACCACCGTTCTGACCTGCCATATAAGGAAAGCGCCACACATTACCCAATCCTACTGCTGAGCCGGCGGTGGCGAGCACCATGCCCAGTTTACTTCCAAAATTTACTCTTTGTTCTGACATAATAACTTGATTTTCGATGCAAATGTATGAATTTTTATTTACTTTTGCATCATAATCGAAAGTAAATATGGAATATCTGAAACATTTAGTAAAACACTACCCCGTCTCTTCTTTCTACATTCTGATAATATGGGTGCTCTGCTTCGCAACCGTACCTTCAACGCCGCTTGACGATGTCACGATGATAGACAAATGGGTGCACATAGCGATGTATGGCGGCACATGCGCCACGATATGGCTGGATGTGAAGTAATATCACAAAGGATATATGGCTGGAGTATATCCGCCGCCACGACCCGCACCGTTTCTCGCAGAAGGTGGTGAGCATCGAGGAGGGCGTGACAAGCAAGCCCCCAACTTCCCGCCTGAAGCTCTTCCTCCTCGCATGGTTGGCGCCGGTGGTGATGAGTGGAACGATAGAGATTCTGCAAGCGAACTGCACGGGTGGCAGACGCAGCGGCGACTGGCTGGACTTCGCCGCCAACAGCCTCGGAGCAACATTAGGCGCAGTAGTGGGAATCGGGGGGCTGGTATGGCGTGCGACGAAGCGTGGCACGAATTGATTCCAACAAAAAAGGAGAATGGGCTGTGAGAGTTGTGTCTCTCATACAGCCCATTCTCCTTTTATTATAATATATCCTTTGTGATATTACTTCACAACCTTCTTGCCGTTAACGACGTATACGCCCTGCGGGAGAACGTCGAACTCTGTGCCTACGTATACACCAGATGTGGTGTAGATGCGGCCCTTGAGATTCGGCTTGTCAGCAGTAACACCGCTGATGCCAGTAGTAGCAGGAACAACAAGAACGTCGTCAAGGAAGTAACGCTTCTCGCCCTGGATGACGAGGCGAACCTTACCCTTACCCTTCAGAGTGGTCTTGAACTCAGTCCACTGGTTGTAGGTCATAGTGAATTCCTTCTGTCCGAGCTCGCCGTCACCCTCAACAGTGATGGTCAGCTTGGTGCCGTCAGAACCGTAAGGAGCGCCCTTGAATGTCAAGACAGCATCGTTAGCCTCGTCGAGGTTGATAAGCGGAGTCTTGATCTGTGCCTGAGTTGCTGATGTGTTACCAACACGAGCACACATGTAAGCACCCTTCATGAATGTGCCTTCCCAACCCGGAGTGCTGGGCAAGAACTCACCCATGGCGAACTTTTGAGCCAACTTCGGCGGGATGAAACCCTGCTCGTCGTTACCACCAGTACCAGCGCAGCGGTCGAAGTTATCGCTGAGGAGAGTTCCCTCTACAATAGGACCACCATTGTTATAGTTAGAGAACCTGAAAGAAGCCACACCGTCCTCAACTGCCATGTTGGTGATGCCGATGTTCATCTTGTTGCTACCCTTGTTATCGTTGAAAGCCTCGCAGTAAGGTGATGAGGCGTTAGTGAGATTCTTCTTGCTACCCCAAGGCCAAGCGTCGCCTGACTCAGAGCTTGATGTGCGGTTATTATCGGCTGGTATCAGAACCATACGCTCGTGATCGTTCACGCCGCTAACGATACTGTTAGGACAGTTGCTTGACCATACATACGGAGAATAGTCGACGTGATTGATGAGGATACCGGGAGCTGCGATGGTAGCGTCCCATCCCTTCTGCTGACGGTTCTCTATGATGTAATACTCGTCGTTGTAGCTGGGGTTGTGATAGATGTAAGCATTGCCACCGTCAATGAGCGGCTTCATGTCAGTAACATCGCAGTCTTCATCGAGAACGATGGGGTCAATCCATCCTGCTGCGTAGCGCTCGTAAGCTGTGTAGCCGACCGGCTGGAAACCGTCACCATTGTAGTTACCAGAGCACATGAGATCCCATGTTCCCATACCATACTTGCCACCGTAGTTGATATCGTAGAAGTCAGGATAGCCAAGGCAGTGAGAGAACTCGTGGCAGATGGTACCGATACCAGCCACATTGCCCTTGCTGTCCTTCAACTCGTTGGAGCAAGCATATACGTAAACTGTGGTGCCGTCCTTGCCGAAAGCTGTGGGCTTGGAGAGCTGCGACTTGTGAGGCCAGACGGTATCTGTGCTACCACCAGTAGCCTGACCCTCACCAGCGTAGATTACGTAAACCTCTTCCACCTGACCGTCACCATCCCAGTCGTACTGCTGGAAGTTTACACCTGCGGCAGCTGCTGAAGCACAAGCGGCAGAAATCATACCCTGAGGATTGACGTCATAACGCTGGCCATTATGGTAATCATCCTTTCCGTATGTGGCAAGAGGACCAAGTGTGTAAGGACCTACTACGTCGAAAGTGATGTTGAGCTTGCCAAGACTCTGTGCAGAGAAGTAGTCGCTGACAGATCCCTTGAAGTTACCCTCGCTAAATCCCTTCTCGTTAGCAACGCGATTATAGAAAGCCTTCGGGTCTGACATAGAGAAACTCTGGTCAGAGAACTGAACGAGAATGATAAGACAACGCTTGTCGCCCTCATAATTGTTCATTGCACGACCCTTTGCCATTGCGCGACGGGCATTCGAGACTGAAGCGCCAGCCTGCTTGCGAAGCTGAACAGCTGCCTGCTGAAGTGCAGGGAATTCAGCGGGAACGATGAAGTCGTCCTGCTGAACATAACGATTGCCATTGGCGTCCTGCCAATAGCTCAGAAACTCGTCGCCCTTGAGCTCCACCATCAGTGTGGTGCCGTTCTGAAGCTTGAGTTGCTTCCAGATGCCCTTCTTTGCTGGTACAGCAACAGCGCTGAGACCGGCAATAGCACAAAAGCCGAGAGTAAGTAATCCTTTCTTCATTTTGTTATTTGTTTTGTAAAGTTGTCTAAAAATAATTTAAGAACTCTTTATGCCATCCTTTAGAACACGAAAAAGGAGAGAGGTGTTCTACCATAGGGCAGAACAACCTTGCTCTCCTTTTATGCGATTTATCTCAAAATGAGAATCAGTGGCATAGTGCCTTTTCCTTTATTCAGATAATTTTTTACTTTTTGGTGAGGACGATGTCCTGTGTCATACCCATATAACCTTTCAACGAGTTGTCGCTTTCAGCGTATACTGCATAAGCAATACCAGCACCAGGAGTGAAGGTTACAGTATCGAAGTCAGTATTCCAGTTACCCATTACAGGGCTGGTGCTGCCATCAGCATTGGCAATCTTGAGGTAACCCTTGAACTCACCGAAGTCAAGACCTGATGCTAAAGTATATTCGCCGAGACAGTCGAAAGCAACGTAACCCTGACCTGTCTTTTCATCAGCATAGAAGTTGAGTCTTGCTTTGCTGGTCGAAAGCCCCTGGAGACCGCTCATATAGAGATAGTAACCATACTCATACTCGTAAGAAGGATTTTCACTGCCATCAGCAAGCTTCTTCTGGGGCTCAGTGATGGTCACATTCCAACTTACAGTTTTCCCATCTTGGTCCTTACCAGTGAGCTGCCACTTACCCTGAAGACGGTCGTACGGGTTATTGTCGTTGTCCTGGATAGTAACGATACAGCTATTCTGTGCACCGATAGTAGCACCCTTAGCCTCTACAATCTCGAACTCGAAAGTACGGTCATCGTTAACCTCTGAATCGTCAACTGCTCTGTACTCAACATAACCAGTTTCGTCAGAGATAGTGATGGTCTTGTCAGTTACGTAGTAGTGAACGTCCTCCTTTGCAGGGTTGTCGCCAACTTCCTTAACTGCCAATGTAACATACACGTTGCCGTTGGTCTTGCCGGTCACCTTGATAGGCACTTTCACAGCTCCAGCACCTTCCTTAGCAGAGAATGTGGGGCTTTCCATCTCCACCACAACATCCTTGTTTGTGTTCTGCGTCTCTTTGTCATCGCTGCAAGAACCGAAGAAGGCAACAGCAGCTACGAGCAAAAATAACTTGAAGTATTTCATATTTGTTTAATTGCTAATAGTTATTAATGAACATTTATTAGTAGCCAGGATTCTGCTGACCCTTCAGGTTCGGGTTAGAATCGAGCTCGGTCTTCGGGATAGGCCATGTGAAGCGATGGTCACCTGCGTCATAAGAGAGACCGCGTCCTGCCTTAACGACGAACTTGTCGAGTTCCGCGTTATCCTCGTGTTTGGCGTTACGCTTGAAGCCAAGGCCGAGACGACGGAGGTCAGACCAACGCATACCCTCGCCGAGGAATTCCTTCTCACGCTCTGCATAGATATCAGAGAGAAGCTCAGTTGTATTGGTGTAGGTCTTAGCCTCATAACCGTCAATACGGTTAGCACAGAACTCATTCAGACGTGAACCGGAAGCGCTGCCCATACGAGCGTCTGCCTCGGCAGAGATAAGATACATCTCAGAGAGACGGAGCGGCTTCATCATATTAACGAAGTTATTCATCTCGCCAGTCTTCAAAGTCGGGTTGCCAGGGTACTTGTTGAATACAAAAGCCTCGTAACCTGTTCCGTGGATGGTCAGATTATCATAGATAGTGAAGAATGCCTCGAAACGAACGTCACCGTCACCATAGAGGCTAAGTGTGCCGTATGTCGGGATGTACAATGCAGATGTCTGTTTGTCGCTGAGGAACACACCACCGATAGATCCACCAAGCTCAGACGGAGCACTCATGATAGGACGGAAGATAGCCTCTGTGCAATCATCTGTTGTCCACATATCAGCATAGTTAGAAAGGGTAGCGAGCTTATAGTTACCGTTGTTGATAACGTCCTCTGCCTTTGCCTTAGCTGTATTCCAGTCAGCAGTGAGAAGAGCCACACGAGCCTGAAGAGCCTCTACTGCGAAGCTTGAAAGATAAGCTGCGCAAGGCTGAAGGAGGTCCTTAACGTCCTTATTGTCTGTAGCCTCATAAGCCTTGAGAGCTGTGTAAGCCTCAGAAAGGTCCTTATTGATGAAGTCGAATGTCTCCTTCAATGTGGAACGGCTCGGGTACTTTGTTACGTCGCTGGTAGGAGCGAATGTGGTAACGATAGGCAGACCAGAAGCCTTTGCCTCAGGACCAGCCTTGATCTGGGTGTAAGGCTGGCAGAAGTGGTCAGCAAGCCAGAGGTACATGTAAGCACGTGTGAACTTTGCCTCACCCTTATAGCGCTCAATCTGCTGCTTTTCAGCATCTGTAACACCAGGCTTTGCAGCGAACTCATCACACTTAGCGAGGATGGCGTTGCAAGTAGCGATAGCGGAATATGAGCCTGCCCAGAAGCTCTCAATGTCACCGTCACTCGGCATAATAGATCCCTTAGAGAACATACCAATCTGGTTACCGTTCGAGATAAGACCGTCGAAGTGGTCCATCTGAATATCTGTGGTATATATCCAATTGCCAGCTGTTACAGCGCGGAGATTTTCGTAAAGCTGAACACGGAACACGCTAAGGTCATGGATTGACTCGATTGCGGTGGTCTCGTCGAGTGCACCATACGGGGCCTTGTCCATGTCGCAAGACGTAAAGGTCACCGCTCCGAGAAGCATCAATGATAAATATATCTTCTTCATTATTGTATCCTTTTTTTAATTTGAATGAAATTAGAATGTCAGCTCAGCACCGAACATAAACTGGCGAGTATTAGGATAGTTGAACTGAACCACATTGATATCCGGCTCCGGATCGTATCCATCGAATGAAGTGATGGTGAAGAGGTTTCGTGCGATACCGAATACCTTCACGCCCTTGATGTAGCGAGTAGGAGCAAGCCACTTCTTCGGCAGGTCGTACTGCACGGTAAGGGTCTTCATACGGAGGAACGAAGCGTCCTGAATCATCTGATCGTCGAACTGAATCTCATATCCATAAGCGGGGATGTTTGTCACCTGCCCCGGTTTGGTCCAGATGTTGAGCATCTCTACGCGCTGGTTCCATGTGGTAGCGTTGTTAGCGTTCTTGATGAAGTAGTCGTCATTCTGCATCATCCACTTGTCTGCTGCCCATGCGAAGTCAGCGATAACGCTCAAGCCCTTCCATGTGAAGTTTGTGCCGAAACCACCGATCCAAGGTGCATAGCGGTTCTTGCCTGTAAATACGGCATCGCGCTCCTCGTTGAAGATCTTAGTGATGTTGCCGTCCTTGTCAAGCCACTGAGGCTCACCAGTACGTGGGTCAACACCAGCGTTACGTACAGAATAGAACTCACCGTAAGCGTGTCCGATCTTGAGGTTAAGACCTGTGTTAGCGAGCATATACTCGTCACGGCCCTGGAACAGCTCAGTAATCTCGTTCTTGTTGTAGCCTACGTTAGCTGTGAATGTCCAGTTGATATCCTTAGTAGCGATAAGCTGTACGTTAGCGGAAACCTCGAAACCAGTGTTGGTCATAGCACCGATGTTACCATTACCTGAACCCAAACCAGTGGTGTATGAGTAAGGAATAGGCATAAGCATGTCGCTGGTCTTGTTGCGATAGAAGTTGAAGTCGAGGTCGAGGCGACGGAAGAGGCTCATGTTAAGACCTACGTTGAACTTGCTAACGGTCTCCCATGTGAGCTTGTAATTAGAAGCCTGTGCAATACCTATAGACTTGACGCCGTTATACATGCCACCCTCGCCGTAAAGACCGAAGTAACCGTATGTGCTGGCACCAGCGTCGTTACCAGTGGTACCGTAGTTGACACTCAGAGTAAGGTTGTCAAGCCACTTAACAGGAGCGAGGAAGCTTTCCTTCTTAGCGTTCCACTTAGCACCTGCTGACCAGAATGTACCCCAACGATGATCGGGAGCGAACTTAGAGCTTCCGTCGCGACGGAGTGAACCGTAAACGAAGTACTTCTCCTTGAAGTTATACTCTACGTTACCGAAGATAGAGTTAGCAACAGCCTCTGAACGTGAGTCACCCATTTTAGCGGGGTCTGCCTTTGTACCAGAAGAGAGAAGCATGAGGCGATCGTCAGTCTGACCAGTTGTGTAAGCGCTGAATGAACGTGAACGCTGGATGCGTGTCTCCTCACCAACGAGGAGGTTTACGTAGTGCTGTCCAAAGTTGTGCTTCCACTCACCAGTGTGAGTAAGAGTGTATGCATAGTAGCGTGAGAAGCCGTCAGCGAGTGAACCGTCCTGAGGGTCAATCTTCTGACCCATAGGAGTAACCATTTCCCCGTGAGGAATGTTACCGGTCTCAGATGTTGAGTCGTAGCCAAAGAGTGACTGCTGAGCTGTGAAGGTAAGACCCTCCATCGGAGTGAGCGTCTCATTGATACCGATATTGAGAGTTACCTGCTCACCGTCCTGCTTACGATACTTATCAAAGAATTCAGGTGTAGGCATGTTAGTGTAAAGCAAGCCATAAGCTTTGCCGTCCTTTACGATATTGCCGTTCTCGTCGTAGTGATAATAGTAAGGAGCATCGAAAGGCATTGCCTGACGAGCGAATACGAGCGGGTTGGCAGAATAGATACCTGTGGCATTCTGCTCACGGTTAACAACGTAGCGCTGGTCGCCGAAGTTAGAGTTGAAACCAACCTTGAAGAAACGGTTCAGACGAGCGTTGATACGTGCTGCGAGAGTGTTACGCTGCATACCAGAGCTCTGGATAAGACCCTCCTGCTCGTGGTGGTTGAATGAAAGATAGTAGTTAACTGAGTTACCACCACCCTGCATCGTAGCGTTGATGTCCGATGTAGGAGCTGAGCTTGAGAGCATCTCGTCACGCCAGTTAGTGTTGATGTGCTGAGCAGCCTTGCGGATAGCATCGCTCACGGGCTGACCGATCATGTCGCGGAACTTAACATACTGCTGTGAGCTCATCATGGTAACACCGTCAGGAGTCGGTGTAGAGATACCATACTGAGCCTTTACAACTACCTGTGCAGACTCGTTGTACTTACCATTACGTGATGTGATAACGATCACACCGTTGGCAGCACGCGAACCATAGATGGCTGTAGAAGCGGCGTCCTTGAGGACGGTAATGTTAGCAATGTCAGACGGGTTGAGAGTCTGGAAGAAGCTGGCGCTGATAGGAGCACCGTCGAGGATGAACAAAGGTGCGTTAGAAGAGTTCATTGAGTTTACACCACGCAGACGGATGGTTGCAGATGCAGACGGATCACCGCTTGAGGTCAAAACCGAAAGACCAGACACCTGGCCTGCAAGAGCGTCGGTAAAGTTAGGAGTAGATACAGTCTTCATCTTCTCACCGCTCACTGTAGAAACGGCGCCGACAACCGATCCGAGCTTCTTGGCCGAACCGTAACCGGTGATGATGACGTTCTCGAGCATGTGGCTGTCAGCATCGAGGATGACGGTCATCTTCGCAGATGCCTTCACCTTCTTAGTTGTCATACCAATGTAAGAGAACTCCAATTCAGCATTGGCGTTCTTCAGTTCAAGTGAGAAGTTACCGTCGATGTCAGTAATTGTACCGACTGCGTTGTTACCAACAACCTTGACAGTCGCGCCCATGATGGGTTCGCCGTCTTCAGAAGAGGTGACCGTACCAGTAACTCTTGTCTGTGCCATCGCCAGTCCTATACTTAGGAAAAGGCAGGCAAGAAAGGTCATGAGTCTTTTTTTCATAGAATCTCTCTCTTAATTAATGAAAATAATATTAATGTTTATTTTTGTTTCTGATTCAGCCAAACTACGGCATAAACGCATCACACCCTTTAGGCGCGATGTCGTCGGTCGTCATTGTGTGATTTGTCCAGCGAGTTGCGATTTACGCATTATCCTGAGTAGTTATTATTTTGTGTCTTTAATGATCCTTCATTTATTCACATCTTTTACGAAACCGTGCAAAATGTTATACAATTTGAATATTGTTTTGCAAATTTAGATGTTTTTTAGAAGTTGGCAAAATATTTACATATAAAAAATTAGCTGTATTGTCATTTTTCTTCTAAATCGTATGAATATGAATAATTTTTACTGAATTTTGCAATTATTCTTCTCTATTTGTATATAAACTGTAGTTTTTAGTTTGTTAACGTTCACAATATGTTGTGTGCCCACACCAACAAATAGCATCAGTATTGTAAGGAATAACTTTGTCACAAAACACACCCTCATTAGTCGATAATTCGCTTCCGGTCAGCAATAAAATGCGGCATTTATTTTGTGTTCTGACGTTTTTAATGTATTTTTGCAAAAAATAGAGATTTACCGCTAATGTATACACTAATCATACTAACACCTTAATATATATATATACATCAGTACTGTCTCAGAAAATCTAAAGTTATGCAAACAAGATGTCACTTGTCAGTTCTCGCCCTTAAGCAGGCAGAGAAGTATGGAGAGCGCGAAGCCTTCACGTATAAGGATTTCGGTGGTTCGGTGTGGAAGACCATGAGCTACAGCCGCTTCGCCACTCTTGTGAAGGAGGCCAGCAATGCCCTCCTCAATCTCGGAGCTAAGCCTCAGGACGCCATCGGCGTGTTCTCGCAGAACTGCATCCAATACCTCATCACCGACTTCGGTGCTTACGGCGTGCGTGTCATGTCCGTACCGTTCTACGCGACCTCTTCCGAGCAGCAGATACAATATATGATTAACGATGCGCAGATTCGCTTCCTCTTTGTCGGCGAGCAGGAGCAGTACGACAAGGCACACCGCATATTCCCGCTCTGCCATTCGCTGGAGCGCATCATCGTATTCGACCGCAGCGTGCGCATCAGCTCGCACGACCCTGCAGCCCTCTACTTTGACGACTTCCTTAAGCTCGGTCAGGGGCTGCCGCGCCAGACAGAAGTGGAGGCGCTATACAAGCAAGCCAACAATGAAGATATATGCAACATTCTCTACACGTCCGGCACAACCGGCGAGTCGAAAGGCGTGGTGCTGACATACGGACAGTATGAAGCAGCCT
>OCLH01000191.1_pt1 | contig 12882 bp, 9 predicted proteins | sample 1495891 | NCBI WGS metagenome assembly OCLH01 (sample SAMN03418266, study PRJEB22391) | human gut metagenome | biome: human-gut; feature: organic feature; material: feces | host: Homo sapiens | place: Tanzania | collected 2013-01
TGGAAAAGAAAACAACTCAAGTGAGTGTGCTGTTTATGCTTTTCAGCATCCTCTTCTGCGTTTGTCTCATTGCGGCAAACGTGCTCGAAACAAAGCAAATCGCCGTTGGTCCCATCTCATTGACCGGCGGTCTAATCGTGTTCCCGGTAAGTTACATCATCAACGATGTGGTATGCGAAGTATGGGGCTACCAGAAAGCCCGTCTTCTCATCTGGACCGGCTTCGCCATGAACTTCTTCTTCGTAACCCTGGGTGCCATCTGCGACTGGATACCAGCCGCTCCCTACTGGACCAACGATGCCGGCTTCCATGCCATCTTCGGTCTGGCTCCCCGCATTGCAGCAGCCTCCTTCGTGGCATTCATTGTAGGTTCCTTTGCCAACGCCTACGTAATGAGCGTGATGAAGATCCGAGATGGCGGCAAGCATTTCTCTGCCCGTGCCATCTGGAGTACGGTAGCTGGCGAGAGTTGCGATAGCCTGATCTTCTTCCCTCTTGCCTTGGGCGGAATCGTTCCAACCTCAGAATTACCTTGGCTGATGCTCTGGCAGGTGGTACTGAAGACCGTGTATGAAATCATCGTGCTGCCTATCACCATTCGTGTAGTCAATGCGATTAAGAAGCATGAGGGCGAGGATGTGTATGACAACAACATATCCTACAACATCTTCAAGTTAGGGGCTATCTAGGATTAAAAAGAAAGTCCCCTCAATAGAAGTTCGCCCCACAAAGTTAACATTTAACACTTAACATTTAACATTAAAATAAAACCATGGATAGAAAAGAAGATGGGTTGAAGGCGCTGGGTGCCAAGACCCAATATAGAATGGATTATGCGCCAGAGGTATTGGAGACCTTCGTGAACAAGCACCCTGGCAATGATTACTGGGTACGTTTCAACTGCCCTGAGTTTACATCCCTCTGCCCTATCACGGGTCAGCCAGACTTTGCAGAGATTCGCATCAGCTATATTCCTGACGTGAAGATGGTAGAGAGCAAGAGCCTGAAACTCTATCTCTTCAGTTTCCGCAACCACGGCGATTTCCACGAGGACTGCGTGAACATCATCATGAAGGACCTCATCAAGCTGATGGATCCAAAGTATATTGAGGTAACAGGTATCTTTACTCCTCGCGGCGGCATCAGCATCTGGCCTTACGCCAACTATGGCAAGCCAGGAACCAAGTATGAGAAGCTCGCAGAACAGAGATTCGCTACTCACGAATAAAAAACGGAATAAAAAAACTCGGAAGATATTGAAATGTATCTTCCGAGTTTTTTTATTATGGGAACTGAGGATAATCCTCGAAGCGAGGCTTGCGCTTCTCCAGGAATGCCTTGCCGCCTTCCTGCGCCTCATCCATGGTATAATAGAGCATGGTGGCATCGCCAGCCAACTCCTGGATACCAGCCTGACCATCCAACTCGGCATTCAAGCCAGCCTTGATCATACGGAGAGCCAAAGGAGAACGCTCCATCATGATTTCAGCCCACTCCACGCAGGTGTCTTCCAACTGATCGAGAGGAACCACCTTGTTTACCATTCCCATCTCCTCAGCCTCTTTTGCAGAATACTGCTTGCAGAGGAACCAGATTTCACGAGCCTTCTTCTGACCCACCATTCGTGCCAGATAAGAAGAACCGAAACCGGCATCGAAGCTTCCCACCTTAGGACCGGTCTGACCAAAGATGGCATTTTCTGAAGCAATGGTCAGGTCGCACATTACATGAAGCACATGACCGCCACCGATGGCATAACCATTCACCATGGCAATCACCGGCTTTGGCAAACGGCGAATCTGCATCTGTACATCGAGCACGTTGAGACGAGGCACACCATCGTTGCCTACATATCCACCTCTGCCCTTCACATGCATATCGCCACCGGCACAGAACGCCTTGTCGCCAGCACCCGTCAGGATAACCACACGGATATCCAGACTGTCACGGCAAAAGTTGAAAGCCTGCGCCATCTCCCAGGTGGTCAATGGGGTGAAGGCATTGCGATAACGCTCACGATTGATGGTAATCTTAGCGATATGATTATACTCCTCGAAGATGATTTCCTTGAAATCAAAACCTTCTATCTTTTTCCATTCTCTCATATTTGAAAACTATTATAATATTCTTCTATTACCTGATTATCTGTTTCTATATCCGTTAGCACTTCCAGAAGCATCGGTCTGTCAGACTCGGTATGGATGAGCCAGTCGATGCCCTCGTGTAGCGAACTCATGTCATCGGCATTCTGATAGTCAACATTCTGTGCCTGGCAGATGTGACAGGCAGAGGTACAATGCTCAGCCATTACCAGTTTCTCGCGCGCAGCACTCTCCTTCAATCCCTGGAACTTGGCAAAGATGGCTCCGCCGCCATTGTTCAGCAACAGGATGCGAAGGCTGCCATTGAGATTCTGATTCCAGAGAGCATTCTGATCGTAGAAGAAACTCAGGTCGCCCAACACGCAGAATACCTTCTGCTGGCTCTTGGCATCCGGGTGATGATACTCGGAAAGATAGATAGACAAGCCTGCCGCCGTAGATAGCGATCCCTCGATACCATTCACGCCACGATTGCAATGTACATACTGACGGGCATAGATGCAAGCCAGACGAATCGCCATACTGTTGCCATAAAACAGACGGCATTCACGGGTATCACCCAGCGAATGAGCCAGATATTCCGCCTGGAAAGCCTTCACAGCTGCCATACTACTGAAAGACGGTTCATAATCGAAAGCATGTCGTTTAGCAGCCAACAGAGCTTTCTCCCAACGTTCCTTATACGCATCCACATCATCCAGATAAACCTGATCGTAAGAAGTCATGGCATCTGCCAGAAAGATGGTATCGCATGGGAAGATGCGGTCGATACGCATAAAGGTATCGATGTAATCACCATCGGTACTTGCCCGCCATACCTTTGCCCCCTTCTTGACGGCAAGTCGTAGGAACTGCTTCAGACGCTTGCTCACCAAGGTGCCTCCCACATAGAGGATAAAGTCGGGCATGTAATCCTCATCATTCCCCACCAGATTCAATACTTCATCGAAATTGGTAGCCAGAAGATCGCTGGAAAAATCCCGGCATGCAGGATCCTCGCTCGATGTACCCAGAGCCGTCGGTTCGATAAGCGTAACTGCCCATGAATCAATCTGCTTAATACCGTAAAGCTGACAGTATGGGTAATCCTGTCCCACCACGACCATCGGTTTCCTGGCATTCAGGAAATCAAGCATATCACCGTAATGGAAACTGCCGCCAAAGAGATTGGTCTTCACATAATCCACCCAATGAGTTTTCGGAAGCTTATCTACCGTAAACTGATAGAGCGGTTCGGAAAGCTGGATATTGATATGAACAGGACCAATCTTGCGATGCACGCAATCGATGACCGCTTCGTGCACCAACCGTTCACAATACCATGCCTGCTCCTCATTGGATATAATCGGAAGATTCACACTCCTGTTGACCATCGTTCCAAAGACATTGGCTTGTGGCAGGGTCTGTCCATCCTGCTGTCCTATCCAGGTTTCCGGTCTATCAGCCGAAATCACAATGATAGGCAGTTTCTGATAAAATGCCTCGCAGACTGCCGGATAGAGATTGAGCAATGCTGAACCGGAAGTAACGCATACCGCTACCGGATCGGGACATGGAGATGGATTCCCCATAGCGATGCCCATAGCCACAAATCCAGCACTCCTTTCATCGGTAACAGGATAGCAGGTAATGCCTTTCGCCTCATTGAAATTATGCACGATAGGCGCATTACGGCTTCCTGGGCAAACCACTACTCTTCTCACACCATGAGATGCGAGAACACTCGTCAGAATGTTGACATTATCGATATTACTAAACACGAAAACTGATTTATAATTAAGATTTTATAATTAATCAAAGAAAAACACGTCTGATGAACTGACCATCTCAGCTAAAGCAATACCCGTCTGATGGTCTGCATCTTAGCTTCAGTCTCTTTCCATTCCTTTTCCATCTCGCTCTCCTTGAGCAATCCGCCACCGGCATAGAGTTCACAAGTGCCATCCGGCAGGATATTCATGCAGCGAAGGGAAACGAAGAGATGGGTCTTACCTTGCGGTGAGATTGGTCCCACAAAACCACTATAGTATTTGCGGGGCTGATGCTCATGCTGCAGGATAAACCTGCGGGCTTCCTCCTTCGGGATACCGCAGACAGCAGGCGTAGGATAGAGTGCATCTATCACATCTCCCAACCTGCCTTCATCCCGCAGACGGAAACTGATATCCGTACGAAGATGATAGAGATTTGCCGCCATCGTGGTATAAGGTCCCTTGAGCAGATAATCGTCAGCAAAAGCCTTGATGCAATCTTCGATATAATCCGTGACATACTGTTGCTCCTCCTGATTCTTATGCGACCATTCCACGCCCTCCACCGGATAATCGGCAACAGTGCGGGAAGGTTCCGCCTTCTGGGTACCCGCCAGCGACATCGTACTCATATTTCCCAGTTCTCCCTTGAGCAGAATCTCAGGAGTAGCCATCAGCCACATTCCCGACTGCGGGGTATAAACCAGGGAGACGAAGAGACGGGGATACATCCGGCACGCCTTCATGAAGAGATTTTCGAAATCCTTATCAGCAGTTCGCACAGTTGCCTTTCTTGCCAGTACAATCTTTCTGAAAGTTCCTTTCTCCAATTCCTGATGAAAGCATTCAAAATCTTCGGCATAGTCATCACGATCAGAAGCGTTTTCTCCCTGAGTAGAATCAGATGTTGAGATCGCTTTTGCATCAGAAATGGGCAAAAGTTTGCTTTCATCCGGATGAATGAGCAGCACGGGGCAATCGCTGGACGGCGAGAAAGGAGCTATCACAAAGCCCTCCTTGCCATTCAGTTCCGCCACCGAGGAGAGCACTTCGGGCTCACCCTCCCGCTGCGCCACATAATGAGCGTGATGCAGATAAGGCAAACGATAGTATGCAAATGCGGTCATACCTTATATTTCTGTCTTTTTAGATTCTTCTTTCTTTGAGTCTTTCTTTTTTGGAGTAAACACATAGTTGGTTACCTGCACGGTACAGATCAACTCACCAGCTATATTCTTGATGGCTACCTCCCAAGTGTGCAAGGTTCTGCCCTTGTGTACCAGTTTGGCGTATGCCGTAACCGTATCACCCTCACTCACAGCCTGTACATGAGTACCACTCACATTGATGCCCACGGCAATCTGTCCCGGGCACAAAGCCAGGGAGCCAATGCCTGCTACATTCTCGGCAAGAGCCAGAGAGGCACCTCCGCTCAAGAATCCGAAAGGTTGGCGGTTACGCTCATCCACTTTCATGGAAGCCTGAAGCGTATCAGGCTCTGGGGTAGATATGAAATGCATGCCGAGGGTCTTGGAAAGTCCATCGGTCTTGCTGATTCTCTTTACTAATTCATCTATGTTCATCCTTTATCAAAATTTAAAGTTGGTCGTTTAGGGGTATGCAAGCTATATCATCACTTAGCTCTTCACCTCATTTTCCTGCAAAAGTAATGCAAATTAAAGACAAAACAAAATAAATAAGTCTTTTTTAATCTTTTAAGCACTTTTTGCTTGGCATTATCGGCTTTTTACGCTATCTTTGCAGCATATTGAAACAACAACAAACAATTTTATGAAAAAATTACTTCTAGGACTATTATGCACCGTTACTCTGGGAGCATACGCTAATCCGGCAGACGATCTTCTGAATCGAATCGACAAGGGAGCTGCTGCCAAGTTCAAGACCATCCTTGTAAAATCGGACAAGGATTTCTTCGAGATAGACCAGGCTGGAAATGGCAAGAATGCGACAGCATCCAAACCTGCCGGCAAAAACAATCCTATCATCATCCGAGGCAACTCTTGGGTCAATATTGCCGTGGGTATCAACTGGTATCTGAAACATCATGCCGGCATCCACATCACCTGGAACAATATGAACCAAAAATTGCCAAACGTTCTTCCTGCCGTGAAACAGAAAGAGCGCCATGAAACCGACCTCAAGCTTCGCTACGATTTCAATTACTGCACCTTCTCTTATACGATGGCTTTCTGGGATTGGAACCGATGGCAGAAAGAAATCGACTGGATGGCATTGCATGGCATCAACATGCCGCTGGCTGCCGTGGGCACGGAATGCGTATGGCGCAACATGCTCCTGAAACTCGGTTATTCAGAGGAAGAAGTAGGCAAGTTCATCGCCGGACCAGCCTTTCTTGCCTGGTGGGAGATGAATAACCTGGAAGGCTGGGGAGGTCCGCTGCCGCAGAACTGGTACAAGCAGCAGGAAACCCTGCAGAAGAAGATCCTTGCCAGAATGAAGGAGATGGGCATGAAACCAGTCTTGCCGGGCTATTGCGGAATGGTGCCTCACGATGCCAAAAAGAGATTGGGACTGAACGTGACGGATGCCGGCAAGTGGAACGGTTACCAGCGTCCTGCCAACCTCTCTCCTACCGATAGCAGATTTACAGAAATCGCCGACCTATATTATAAGGAGCTGACCAAGCTCTACGGAAAATCAGATTTCTATTCGATGGATCCTTTCCATGAGAGTGGAGATGATGCTGCCGTGGATTATGCCAAGGCTGGACAGGCACTGATGAGTGCGATGAAGCGTGCCAACCCAAAAGCTGTCTGGGTGGTTCAAGGATGGAACGAGAACCCTCGTCCTCAGATGATTGAAGACTTGAAGGTTGGCGATATCCTGGTACTCGACCTCTTCTCAGAATGCCGTCCGATGTTTGGCGGTCCTAGCATTCTGAAGCGGGATGGAGGTTACGGCAAGCACCAGTGGCTCTTCTGTATGCTCGAGAACTTCGGAGGCAATGTGGGTCTGCATGGAAGAATGGACCAGCTGCTGAACAACTTCTATCTGGCAACTGGAATGGCAGGAAACAGCAATCAGATTAGAGAGACCCAAAATTCAGAAGTCCCAAAAGCAAATCATAAAGTTCAAAGTTCAAAGCTCAAAGTTCAAAGTCTCAAAGGTTGGGGCTTCACGATGGAAGGTTCGGAAAACAACCCGGTGATGTTTGAACTGATGAGCGAACTGCCTTGGCGTGCCGAGAAGACTACCAAGGAAGACTGGCTCAAGGAATACTGCTATGCCCGATATGGGGTACACGATGCAACCATCGAGAAGGCATGGGCACTCCTGGCGCAGAGCATCTACAACTGTCCGATGGGCAACAACCAGCAGGGTACTCACGAGAGCATCTTCTGCGGTCGCCCTTCGCTCAATAACTTCCAGGTTTCCAGCTGGTCGAAGATGCGCAACTATTACGACCCAGAGGATACCCGACAGGCAGCCATCCTCTTTGCCAGTGTAGCAGACAAATACCGTGGCAACAACAATTATGAGTACGACCTGGTAGATATCTGCCGCCAGGCACTCGCCGACCAGGGACGCAAACAGTACTGGAAGGCTATCGCCGACTATCAAGCATTCTCCCGCAAAGAGTTTGACAAGGATGCCGACCGATTCCTGAAGATGATCCTGCTGCAGGACAAGCTGCTTGCCACCCGTCCGGAATTCCGTCTGGGACACTGGATAGAGGAAGCGCGCAACCTGGGTAAGACCGCAGCAGAGAAAGACCTCTATGAATGGAATGCACGCGTACAGATTACCACCTGGGGCAACCGCATCTGTGCCGATGATGGCGGCTTGCGAGATTATGGACATAAGGAATGGCAAGGATTGCTGAAGGACTTCTACTACAAGCGTTGGAGTACCTATATGAAAGCCCTCGCCGACCAGATGGCGGCTTGCACGAACATCGATTACGAAGCTTTGGGCAGTGGCAAGAATGCCGGCAAGACATCCGCCGAACTCTTCCAACTGGCATTGCCTAGTGCTCCGAAAATCGACTGGTATGCGCTGGAGGAGCCTTGGACCCTGCAGAAGAGCCCATACTCTTCGAAGCCAGAGGGAAATCCTGCAGACATAGCCAAAGAAGTCATTCATTTCATCAAGTAATTCAAGTTTCGCAAGTTCAGTCAAGTAATATATGAACAGATTAAAATCACTCGACGTGATGCGAGGACTCACCGTAGCCCTCATGATATTAGTAAACAATGGCGGGGAGCATAACTACAGTTTCCTGGAGCATAGCAAGTGGAATGGTCTCACCCCATGCGACCTGGTCTTTCCCTTCTTCCTCTTCATGATGGGAATGTCCACCTTTCTATCGCTGAAGAAGACTGAGTTCAAGCCTTCTGCTGCCATCTACAGAAAGATTGCCAAGCGAACCGTTCTGCTCTTCCTCATCGGTCTGGGCATCAACTGGTTTGACATGATATGCAACGGAGGTGGGCTAGACTTTGCCCACCTCAGAATCTGGGCTGTCCTGCAGCGCATCGCCCTCTGCTACGGAGTAGTGGCTATGCTTGCCATCACCCTGAACCACCGTTACTTCATCCATACCATCATCGGACTGATCGTCATCTATATGGGTATTCTGGTATTTGGCAACGGTTATGCATACGATGCCTCCATCAACATCCTGGCACAAGTAGATCAAGGCATCTTCGGTATTGACCATCTCTATCACAGAAGTCCGGTAGATCCCGAAGGACTGCTGAGCACGATTCCAGCCATCGCCCATACGATGATAGGATTCCTCTGCTGCAAGTACATCTCCATTGCGGGGCAGACGGTAGATTCCAAGATCAAGGTGTTGAAGGTGGCAGGTCTTGTAATGGTAGCCCTGGGATTCGGACTCTCCCTGATAGGTTTCGGAATCAACAAGCGCATCTGGAGTCCCAGCTACGTATTCGTAACCTGCGGATTCGCATCCTGGATATTGGGCATCCTGGTACAGTTTATCGACGGCAGAAGTACTGTAACCGATTCTGCTGCGACAGGCGACAGCCAGAAGAAGCCACGGAAAGACAACATCCTGACCAGGGGATTGCTCGCCTTTGGCATGAACCCACTCTTTCTCTATGTGATGAGCGAGGCACTCGCCATCCTCTTCGGCAGCTTCGGCATCAAGGCAGATATCTTTGCCGGCATCCACAGCCTCATCACCGATGATTATGTGGCGTCGCTCACCTACGCCCTCTTCTTTGTAGCCATCCACGCCGTAATGGGAATCTGGATGTATCACAAGAAAATCTTCATCAAACTATAGGCTCGTGCAATTTTTGCATAGATAAATCACCTTATTATATTAAAAAGCATAAAAATAGGGTGCGAGTTCGGAAAATTATTTGTATTTTTGCACCAAAATAAGAAAATACAAAGATATATCTGAATATAATATGAACATTTTAGAGTTAAGCGAACAGGAGATTGTTCGCAGACAGAGTCTTCAGACATTGCGCGAGATGGGCATCGATCCATATCCAGCAGCAGAGTTTCCAACCAATGCATTCAGCACTGATATCAAGGCTGAATTCAAGGACGAGGACGAGCCACGCCAGGTAGTTATCGCTGGCCGTATGATGGGTCGCCGCGTGATGGGTAAAGCAAGCTTCGCTGAGTTGCAGGACTCAAAGGGAAGAATCCAGGTCTATATCGCCCGCGACGAGATTTGTCCAGACGAGAACAAGGACCTTTATAATACTGTATTCAAGAAACTCCTCGACATCGGTGACTTCATCGGCGTAAAGGGTTTCGTATTCCGCACACAGACTGGCGAGATTTCTGTTCACGCCAAGGAATTGTGCCTGCTCTCCAAGAGCTTGAAGCCACTCCCAATCGTGAAGTACAAGGATGGTGTTGCTTACGACAAGTTCGACGACCCTGAGTTGCGTTACCGTCAGCGCTATGTTGACCTCATCGTAAACGATGGCGTGAAGGATACCTTCCTGCAGCGTGCTACCGTACTCCGCACTCTGCGCAGCGTACTCGACAACGCTGGCTATACAGAGGTAGAGACTCCTACCCTGCAGAGCATTGCCGGCGGTGCTTCTGCCCGCCCATTCATCACCCACTTCAACGCACTCGATCAGGATATGTACATGCGTATCGCTACCGAGCTGTACCTGAAGCGCCTCATCGTAGGTGGTTTCGAGGGTGTCTATGAGATTGGCAAGAACTTCCGCAACGAAGGTATGGACCGCAACCACAACCCTGAGTTCACCTGTATGGAGCTTTATGTTCAGTACAAGGACTACAACTGGATGATGGCATTCACAGAGAAGTTGCTCGAGACTATCTGTATCGCTGTCAACGGCAAGCCAGAGCGCGAGATTGATGGCAACATCATCAGCTTCAAGGCTCCATATCGCCGTCTGCCTATCCTCGATGCCATCAAGGAGAAGACTGGTTTCGACTGCAACGGCAAGACCGAGGAAGAGATCCGTGCATTCTGCAAGGAGAAGGGCATGGATGTAGATGAGACCATGGGTAAGGGTAAATTGATCGACGAACTCTTCGGTGAGTTCTGCGAGGGTACCTTCCTCCAGCCAACCTTCATCACCGACTATCCTGTAGAGATGTCTCCATTGACCAAGATGCACCGTTCTAAGCCAGGCTTGACCGAGCGTTTCGAGTTGATGGTAAACGGTAAGGAGCTTGCCAATGCATATTCTGAGCTCAACGACCCAATCGACCAGGAAGAGCGTTTCATCGACCAGATGAAACTTGCCGACAAGGGTGATGACGAGGCTATGATCATCGATCAGGACTTCCTCCGTTCACTCCAGTATGGTATGCCTCCAACATCGGGTATCGGTATCGGTATCGACCGTTTGGTTATGCTGATGACAGGCAAGACCTTCATCCAGGAGGTATTGTTCTTCCCACAGATGAAGCCAGAGAAGAAGATGCCACAGAGCACCATCAAGGAATGGGCAGAGATTGGCGTGCCAGAGGATTGGGCATACGTGCTCCGCAAGGCAGGTTTCAACCTCATCTCTGATATCCGTGAAGAGAAGGCTCAGGGATTGCAGCAGAAAATCGGCGAAATCAACAAGAAGTACAAGCTCGGCTACGAGAAGCCTTCTGTTGACGACATCCAGGGCTGGATTGACGCAGCAAACAAATAAATATATTAATGTATAATTGAAGTCTGATGCTTCAATTATACATTATTAATTATTCACTAAACATTAACGAAGTGTATAATTGCGGTAAAATAGCGATAATTGGCGGCGGTAGCTGGGCTACAGCAATAGCCAAGATTGTGGTGGGACATACTCATCACATAGGTTGGTATATGCGTCGCGACGACCGCATCGAGGACTTCAAGCGCATGGGCCACAACCCTGCCTATCTGATGTCAGCACGATTCAATGTGGATGAGATTTTCTTCTCTTCCGACATCAACAAGATAGTGCAGAACTACGATACACTCGTATTCGTTACCCCATCGCCTTACCTGAAGAACCATCTCAAGAAACTCAAGACCCGCATCAGCGACAAGTTCATCATCACAGCCATCAAGGGTATCGTGCCTGATGAAAACCTTGTCTGCTCGGAATATTTCCATCAGGTTTATGACGTACCATACGAGAACCTGGCGTGTATCGGCGGTCCTTCTCATGCCGAGGAGGTTGCCTTGGAGCGATTGAGTTACCTCACCGTGGGTTGCAGCGACACAGACAAAGCGCGTGCCTTCGCCAACGACTGTTTGGCGAGTGAGTATATCAAGACCAAAACTTCCAGCGACGTCATCGGTATCGAATACTCATCGGTACTGAAAAACGTGTATGCCATTGCTGCAGGTATCTGCGGCGGACTGAAGTATGGTGACAACTTCCAGGCGGTACTCATGTCGAACGCCGTACAGGAGATGCACCGCTTCCTCACTGCCGTCCACCCTATCGACCGTAGTATGTACGACTCGGTATATCTGGGCGACCTGCTCGTAACAGGTTACAGCAACTTCTCCCGCAACCGCACCTTCGGAACCATGATAGGCAAGGGCTATAGCGTGAAGAGTGCGCAGATAGAGATGGAGATGATTGCCGAGGGATTTTTCGGCACGAAGTGTATGAAGGAAATCAACCGCCACATGCACGTCAACATGCCGATTCTCGATGCCGTATATAATATATTGTATGAACGTATCAGTCCGCAAATCGAAATCAAGCTCTTGACCGACTCGTTCAGATAAAGGAGAAACATTAACACATTCATTTAGATATTAAAAAGGAAAAATGAAAAGTATCAGCTTAAACATTACAAAGGCTGCATCATTCCTCGCAGAGGGTGCAGTAAAGGCTTACGAGCCAAAGGTAAAGGCCGCTCAGGAAGCTCTTGAGAACGGCACTTGTGAAGGTAACGATTTCTTGGGATGGTTGCATTTGCCATCTTCTATCACTTCTGAGTTCCTCGATGAGATCCAGGCTGTTGCCAACACATTGCGCGAAAAGTGTGAGGTCGTTGTTGTGGCAGGTATCGGTGGTAGCTACCTCGGTGCTCGCGCCGTTATCGAAGGTCTCGGCAACTCTTTCGCATGGCTCGTTAACGATAAGAAGAACCCAACTATCCTCTTCGCAGGTAACAACATCGGTGAGGATTACCTCTTTGAGTTGACTTCTTTCCTGAAGGACAAGAAGTTTGGTGTCATCAATATCTCTAAGTCTGGTACCACAACTGAGACAGCTCTCGCTTTCCGTCTTCTCAAGAAGCAGTGCGAGGATCAACGCGGCAAGGAAGAGGCTAAGGATGTTATCGTTGCTGTAACCGATGCCAAGAAGGGTGCTGCACGTACTTGCGCTGACAAGGAGGGTTACAAGAGCTTCATCATCCCTGACAATGTAGGTGGTCGTTTCTCTGTTCTTACTCCAGTAGGTTTGTTGCCTATCGCAGTAGCAGGTTTCGATGTTAAGCAGCTCGTAGCTGGTGCTGTAGAGATGGAGAAGGCTTGCGGCAAGGACGTAGCTTTCGAGGAGAACCCAGCAGCTATCTATGCAGCT
>OCLH01000201.1_pt1 | contig 12481 bp, 10 predicted proteins | sample 1495891 | NCBI WGS metagenome assembly OCLH01 (sample SAMN03418266, study PRJEB22391) | human gut metagenome | biome: human-gut; feature: organic feature; material: feces | host: Homo sapiens | place: Tanzania | collected 2013-01
TTCCTACTGTAAAAGTGTCAATTTTCCAAATCGAAACTGACACTTTTTTCAAGTTTCCATCAAGTCCGGCAACGCCGACAGCAGGTTTTGAAACGATAAGCTGCCGTTATTCTCGTTTTTTCCGTATGGGTTTATTTGATATGAGAGGGAATGGTGTATCTTTGCGGTTTGGAAAGTGGTAAGAATGGCATGGGGTTTCTACAACGTTTAGATGGTTTGACGGGGCATGACGGAATGATTTCCCGCCCTGTGATTGTGCCTTTGGTTTTGTTTATTCTGGGCATTATCATTGTCGATGCTTCGGTGCCGGTGTTTATCGTCAGGGAGCATTATTCACGTCATCTCGATGTGGCGGAGAGTTTTCGATATGTCATTAAGGAAAGGTATAGGGACAGGAAGAATTATGATGTTTACAGGGCAGGGGTTGCGGAGTATTATGATGGTTGTTCATGGCATAAGACCGGTGGAGATGTTCTGCTTTGTTTTCCGAGAAAGGATTCGTTGAATTTGGTGTACGGGTCTTATGTGGAGACGGGTGCGAAGATGTACAGGATAAGGAATTTCGCAAATTCGTCTTTCGATTACGAGAGGTATATGCGGCATAAGCGGTTGTATAATGTTGTGTATGCTTGGAAGTATAAGGTATCGGAAGGTCGGAGGGTCGGTGTGAGGTCTGTGGCGAGTGATTGTAACGAGTTCCTGAAAAGGCGGTTGTATGCTTCTGCTTTAAGCAGGGAGAATGCGGCTTTGTCGGCATCTGTGCTTTTGGGGGATAAGAGGGAGTTGGGTGATGATTTGAGGTTGAGCTTCTCTGTTGCGGGTTTGTCGCATATTCTTTGTGTCTCGGGTTTGCATATATGTGTATTGATAGGGATATTCAATGTTGTGTTGCGATTTTTGCATTGGACAGGGAAGAGTGGGTTTTATTTGAGACGGTTTTTGTTGATTGCGATTGCGTGGGCCATGGCGTTTCTCGTGGGGTGTACGCCGTCGGCTTTAAGGGTGGCTCTTATGTTGACGATTGCTTTGACTACGGGAACGACGGCTTATGCTTCCGATGGTTTGAATGTGTTGGCGGTTGCTTGTTTTGTTATGTTGCTGTTCGATCCTCTGATACTTTTCGATGTGGGTTTTCAGATGTCGTTTCTTGCCGTTGCGGGAATAATGATTTGTATGCCGAGGGTTGGTTGTATCATTCGGGAGAAAGTGCCGTCTCCTTTGCATGGAGTTTGCGGAACGGCTGCGGTTACATTGTCGGCTCAGTTGTTTGTGTTGCCGATGGTCGTTTGGCGTTTCCACAATGTTCCGTTGTTCTTTTTGTTTGCAAATGTGCTTGTGGTTCCTTTTGTGGGAGTGGTTTTGTTTTCGATTATATGTTTGTTGGTTTTTGCTTCCGTGCCTGTTCTCGGAGAGTTTGCGGCTTGGGTGTTGAGCGGTGAATTATGGTTGTTGAAACAGGTTGCGGTGCAAACGGATTGCCTTACTCGATGGTTTCTAAACCTTTTATAGCGAAAAGAGCCGATATGCCCATGCCGTATTCGAGGCATCGTTCATCTACATCGAAGTTTGCGGTGTGAAGGTTGGTTATGGGCTTGCCTGCTATTCTTGTTCCTAAACGGAAGTAGCATGCAGGTACTTTTTGGGCAAAGTACGAGAAGTCTTCGGCTGTCATCCGCATGTTGATGTCCAAGACATTTTCTTCTCCAAGGTATTCCTTTGCGATGGTTCGTGCTTCTTTGACGAGTTCGGGATTGTTATATACGTAGGGGTAGCCGTGATCGATGAAAACGTCGGCTGTCGCTCCGTAGGCTTTTGCCGTGTTTTCGGCTATGCGGTGTATAAGTTTGTGTGCTTGCTTCCGCCAGTCCTCGTCGAATGTGCGGATTATGCATTCCAAATCGACTTTCGAGGGTATGATATTGGTTCTTCCTTCGGCTATGAATCTGCCGACTGAGAAAGTTGTCGGCATTGTGGGATTGGCATTGCGGCTGACGAGGGTTTGGAGTGCAATGACGACGTGCGAGGCTGCCACGATGGGGTCTATGTCGAGTTCGGGTGTGGCTCCGTGTCCTCCTTTGCCTCTTACCTCTATGTATATCTCATCGGTGGATGCCATGTATTTGCCTTCTTTTATGCCTATCTTCCCCGTGTCCATTTCAGGGGTTGTATGGAGGGCGAATATCTTCGATGGAGTTATATTGTTGAATATTCCTGCATTGAGCATTGTTATCGCTCCGCCCGGGTAATGTTCCTCGGAGGGTTGGAAGATGAACATTACTTTGCCGGAGAATTGTTCTCTGAGTTCGGATAGTATCGTTATCGCTCCAAGCAGTACGGACATGTGTACGTCGTGTCCGCAGGCATGCATCACTCCTTCGTTTTTCGATTTGAAGTCGAGGTTTGTGTTTTCGCAAATCGGCAGAGCGTCCATATCGGCTCTCAATGCCACACATTTGTTTGCGGGTTTGCCCTCGACAAATCCGCAAATGCCGTGTCCGGCTATGTCTCTTCGGAATGATACGCCTTGCAACTTGCCGAGGTAATTGCAGATGAAGTTCGCTGTTTCTTTTTCCTGTTTGGATAATTCGGGATATTGGTGCAGGTGTCTGCGTAAAGCAATAACATCACCGAAGTGATGTTTTGCCAATTCCTTAATTTGTTCTTGGATTTTCATTGAGCCACATTGCGGACTCGAACCGCAGACCTACGCATTACGAATGCGGCGCTCTACCAACTGAGCTAAAGTGGCATGCTCAGCTAATCTGAGGTTGTAAGAGTGTCCTCGCAGGGACTCGAACCCTGGACCCATTGATTAAGAGTCAATTGCTCTACCAACTGAGCTACGAAGACTTTTGAAAAGCGTCTGTTTTGACTTGCTTTTGCATCTGCAAAGGTAGGCATTTGTTCAAGTCTGACAAAGTTTTTTCTGAAAAACTTTTGCATTTACTTTGCAAGTGATTGTTTGTTAGGTGTTTGAAATTCTGTTTGCTTTTTTTTGCACATCGTTTGAGTGCGTATAGAGAAAAAATACATACCTTTGGGGTTCCTATTTGAAGGGTTTCAGGTAGGGGTTTAATGGTTAAAGTACTAAATAATAGCAGTTATGACATCTTTATCAGTATTGTTGGAAGTTGTTAGCAATTTGGCTCCGTTCGGCTATGGTTTGGCCGGAATAGGTGCAGGTCTTGCTGCGATTGGCGCAGGATTGGGTATCGGAAATATCGGTAAAAGCGGTATGGAGGCTATTGCACGGCAACCGGAAGCTACGGGCGATATTCGTTCCAATATGATTATCGCTGCCGCATTGGTCGAGGCGGTTGCTTTGTTTGCCAATGTGGTTTGTTTGTTGGTCATTTTGATGAAGTAACAAACATTCGGATTAACATGGCAGCTTGATGATTGATTGGGTTGCCATGTTTGTGTTGAACATTAAATTGTCGGAGATATGGGATTACTTACGCCGGGGTTAGGCTTGTTCTTTTGGATGTTTTTGGTTTTTGCCGTCCTTTTGTTCGTATTGGGCAAATTCGGTTGGCCGGTTGTCTTGAAGATGATGAGAGACAGAGAGGAAAACATAAAGCTATCCTTGGAAGCAGCCGATAGGGCAAAGGAAGAAATGCAGCAGTTGCAGTGCAACAACGAGTTGCTTTTGAAGCAGGCTCAGGAAGAAAGAGATGAAATGTTGAAGCAGACGAAGCTGTTGAAAGAAAAAATAATAGAAGAAGCCAAGCAGAGTGCCCAACAGGAAGCTCAAAGGATAATTCTTGATGCAAGAGAGGCGATAAACTATGAGAAGTTGCATGCAATGACCGAATTGAAAAATCAGATAGCAAACCTTTCGATAGAAATAGCGGAGGATTTGTTGATGCATGAACTTTCTGATAAGAAAAAGAGCAACGAAATCATAGAAAAGAGAATTTCGGAAATAAAACTGTAAGGTCATGAACAGTTATAAGCTACAAACCCGTTATGCTCAGTCGTTGTTCGATCTTGCTTTGGAACAAGGTATATCCGATATCGTATATAAGGATATGCAGTGCGTTATGCAAGTTTGCATGCAAAATCGTGAGTTTAGGGTGATATTGAAAAATCCTGTGATAAAACCGTCGGACAAAAGAAATATCGTAAAAGAGATATTCAACGGCAAGGTTGAAGGCTTGTCTTTGGCGTTCATGGATTTGTTGATAAAGAAGCGGAGAGATGTCTTGCTCTATGAGATTGCGGAAAGATATACCGAGATATATAAAGAGCAGAACAACATAAAAACGGCAGTTCTTACAACAGCAGATGAGTTGGATAAAGGAATTGCGGATATGATTGTACAGAAAATCGAGGAAGAGTTGTCGGCAAAGGTGGATTTGCAAACCAAGGTAAATTCGAAACTTATAGGCGGCTTTTGTTTGTTCGTTGACGGAATGCAGTATGACGCAAGTTTCATGAATCAATTCACCAAGTTGAAAAAGGACTTCACCAAGAATGTATATGAGAAAACCTTTTAGGGCGTTGTTTCGTCCAAAAGTAGTGAACAAGAATAGTAATGACTAAATAGATATTTGTAATATGGCAGAAATTAAACCATCGGAGGTAACGGCAATATTACGGAAGCAACTTTCCAATGCAGACCTTGAAATAGGTTTGGAGGAGGTTGGAACGGTTCTCACGGCAGGAGACGGCATTGCGAGAATTTACGGGTTGAATAATGTGCAGGCAGGAGAGTTGGTAGAGTTCGATAACGGAGTTCAGGCGATAGTGCAGAACCTTGAAGAGGATAATGTAGGAGTTGTGATTTTGGGAAATGCGGACTCGATAAGTGAGGGCGATGTTGTCAAGAGAACCAAACGTATAGCTTCGATAAAAGTGGGAGAAGGATTGTTGGGCAGAGTGATAAATACCATTGGAGAACCGATAGACGGCAAAGGTAGGATAGAAGGACAGTTATACGAGATGCCTCTCGAAAGAAAAGCACCGGGAGTTATTTACCGACAACCTGTTGAAGAACCTCTGCAAACAGGGTTGAAAGCCGTGGATTCCATGATTCCGATAGGAAGAGGTCAAAGAGAGTTGATAATCGGAGACAGACAAACAGGAAAGACGGCAATCGCCATCGATACGATTTTGAACCAAAAAGAGTTCTACGACAACGGTAACCCTGTATATTGCATATACGTTGCATGCGGGCAGAAAGGTTCGACAGTGGCAAATATCGTCAGAACATTGGAAGAAAAAGGAGCGATGAATTATACAGTCGTCCTAGCCGCAACAGCATCCGATTCGGCAGCCATGCAGTTTTATGCACCTTTTGCCGGAGCTGCAATAGGGGAGTATTTCAGAGATACCGGACGTGCAGCCTTGGTCGTATATGACGATTTGAGCAAGCAGGCTGTCGCTTATCGTGAGGTGTCCCTATTGCTTCGTCGTCCACCTGGACGTGAGGCTTATCCGGGAGATGTCTTCTATTTACATTCAAGACTTTTGGAGAGAGCAGGAAAGATAATTGGAGAAGACAGCGTGGCAAAGAACATGAACGACTTGCCCGAGTGTTTGAAGCCTATTGTCAAAGGAGGCGGTTCTCTCACGGCATTACCTATAATAGAAACACAGGCAGGAGACGTTTCGGCATACATTCCTACAAACGTTATTTCCATTACCGACGGACAAATTTTCTTGGAGACGAATTTGTTCAATGCCGGTATAAGACCTGCGATAAATGTAGGTATTTCAGTCTCGCGTGTCGGAGGAAAGGCACAAATCAAATCCATGAAGAAAGTCTCCGGAACATTGAAACTCGACCAAGCTCAGTACAGAGAATTGGAGGCATTTTCCAAATTCGGTTCCGATTTGGACTCTGCAACCAAGTTCGTATTGGAAAAAGGAAAAAGGAATGTCGAAATTTTGAAGCAACCGCAATACACCCCGATGAAAGTAGAACATCAGGTTGCAATCATCGCGTGCGGAACGAAAGGTTGGTTGCAGGATATACCTGTGGATAAAGTCAGAAATTTCGAAGACGAATACATTTTCCATTTGGAGAATAGGGAGAAAGCCTTGTTGAATGATTTGAAAGCAGGCAAAATGGATGACGAAATTCTTTCCAAGTTGGAGAACGTGGCTAAGGATATAAGCAGAAAATATAAGGCATAAACCATGGCAAACCTAAAAGAAATCAGAACAAGGATTGCTTCCGTCGGTTCCACTCAGCAGATAACGAGTGCCATGAAGATGGTTTCGGCATCGAAGTTGAGAAAATCTCAAAATGCCATCATGAAGTTGCGTCCTTACTCTGCAAAAATGACGGAAATAATGCAGAATCTTTGTGACAGCGAAATAGAAGACATGCCGCTTGCAAGAAAAGACAAAACAGAAAGTGTTCTTTTGCTTGTTCTTACATCAAACAAGGGATTGTGTTCGAGTTTCAATGCCAACATCATAAAAGCAGCCATGCAGAGGGTCTCTTATTATCGCAACCTCGACAGGTACATAAAAGTAGATGTCAAGAGTTTCGGCAAAAGAGGTTCTGATTTTCTGAAAAAGCAAACCGATTTCAATTACATAGGAGAGCAAGACGATATATGGGACGGGCTTACTTTTGACAGGGTAAGCCTCGTTGCCGACTTCCTTATGCAATCTTTCATCGACAAAAAGTACGACAGAGTCGAGATAATTTACAATCAATTCAAGAATGCAAGTACGCAAATTCTTCAATGCGAAACTTTCCTTCCGATAGAGTTGAGTGCAGTATCTGCAAAGACAGGTAGCGAAGTTAAAAACGACTACATATTCGAACCCTCCAAAGAAGAAATAATTTCCAACGTTATACCGCAATCGCTGAAAATGCAGTTGTTCAAATGCTTTTTGGATTCTTTCGCTTCCGAACACGGAGCCAGAATGACTTCAATGCACAAAGCAACGGACAATGCCGGTAATCTGTTGAAAGAATTGAAACTGACATACAATAAAGCAAGACAGGCTGCCATCACTAACGAAATTATCGAAATATGTAGCGGTGCGGAAGCCTTAAACGGATAAAACAATGCGTTACAAAATAGACTTCCTTGTAATAGGCTCCGGCATAGCAGGATTAAGTTACGCCTTGAAGGTGGCGGACTACGGTAAAGTTTGCATTTTGACAAAAGCCGATGCGTCCGAAAGTTCGACCAAATATGCCCAAGGCGGTATAGCTGCCGTCATGTACGGACCCGATTCATACGAAAAACACATCAAAGATACCTTGATAGCGGGAGCGGGACTTTGCGATGAAGAAAGCGTACGGCTGACCATCACTGAATCCACCGACAGAATAAAAGAATTGATAGAATGGGGAACCCACTTCGACAAGAAACAGACAGGAGTATATGACCTTGCCAAAGAGGGTGGACATTCCGAGTTCAGAATACTTCATCACCAAGATAATACAGGATTCGAGATAGAAAGAGCCTTGCTTGAAAAGGCAAGACAACACCCGAATATAGAGTTGAAAGAAAATCAATATACCGTTGATTTGATAACTCAACATCATTTGGGCGAAGAAGTAAATCGCAGACGACAAGATATAAGATGTTTCGGAGCATACGTTCTCAATAAAGATACCGGCAGCATAGATACCTATCTTGCGAAAGTAACAATGCTTTGCACAGGAAGTAATGGTAATGTTTATTCAACCACTACAAGCCCCATCATTGCCACCGGAGACGGGCAAGCAATGGTACATAGAGCAAAGGGCAGGTTGAAGCACATGGAGTTCGTCCAATTTCACCCGACTTCATTGTATAATCCGAGAGAAAAACCATCTTTCCTTATCACGGAAGCAATGAGAGGAGCCGGAGGAATACTCAAAACACTTGACGGGGAATGTTTCATGGAAAAATACGACAAGCGAGGCTCTTTGGCTCCGCGAGACATCGTAGCCCGTGCCGTCAATAATGAGATGACAAGACGAGGCGATGACCATGAATATCTTGATTGCAGAGGCGTAAGCAAGGAAGAAATCATGCGGCACTTTCCCAATATATATGCCAAGTGTTTGGAAATAGGCATAAACATAACAAGGGAAATGATTCCGATAGTTCCTGCTGCCCATTATGGTTGTGGAGGTATTGAAGTTGACAATTATGCAAGAACAAGCATACACGGTCTGTATGCTTCCGGAGAATGTGCCTGCACCGGTTTGCATGGAGCGAACCGATTAGCCTCGAACTCACTCTTGGAAAGCCTTGTCTATTCGCATAGAGCATACCTTGACTCGGTAAACAAGATAGCCGCCACGGATTTCTGCGATGCAATACCCGATTGGAATGCAGAAGGTATGGTCTTGAACGAAGAAATAAGCCTCATAACACAATCCGTGAAAGAAGTACAGCAGATAATGACCAACTACGTAGGAATAGTTCGTAGTAACCTCAGACTGCACAAAGCCTTCGTCAGAATGGGACTTATATACAAAGAAACGGAAGAACTGTATCAACGAAGTGTTCTTACACCGAAGTTATGCGAACTCAGAAACCTTATCGCCAACAGTTACCTTATCATCAAAATGGCAAGCGAACGTAAAGAAAGTGTAGGATTGCATTATAACACGGACTATCCGCCCGAGAACAATAGTAAACTTTTGAATTAGTAACGTATTCTCGAAAAAACAATGAAGCCGTAAGCAATATGCTTGCGGCTTCATTGTTTTGCAACTTCTCGAACTTACTCCACTATCAACTTCTTAGTCGTGTTGCCTATCATGATGGTATAAATACCTTTTGGCAAATCGCTTACATCTATTCGCAAAGTCTGTTGAGCTGCATTCAAGACATACTCTTTGAGTTTGCGTCCTTGAATGTCGAACAAATACACAATCGTTTGCTCTTTCAAGCCCTCGACTTTCAATATTGTATAAGCATTCGCAGGATTAGGATACAACGAAACCTCGACTGCGTTCGCAACAACATTGTTTAATGACGAGTTCACTGTCAGGTTGAGCGTTATCACGCTGTCGCAACCGAACTCGCTTTGAAGTGTATGAACGTATGTTCCCGCTTCGCTTTCGCTGAAACCGTTCTCCTCATACGTCTCACCCTCGTTTATGCTTGCGTCTATCGTGATGTTGTACGTAGGGTTGACGGACAAAGTCAATGTTACAATACTGTCGCAACCGTCGATGGTTTGCAAGTTTTGCGTATATGTTCCTGCCTCGCTGACGTTGAAACCGTTCTCGGTATAAGTAGTTCCCTCGCAGATGGCTGCCGACAATGTTGTGTTAGCAACAGGGTTGACGGACAAAGTCAGCGTTATGATACTGTCGCAACCGTTGACCGTTTGCAGGCTACGAATATATACTCCGGCTTCATCTACATTGAAACCGTTTTCGGAATAAGTCGAGCCTTCGCAGATTGCCATATTAAGATTTGTTTGTTGGGGTTCTTCTATTGAAAGATTTAGCGTAACAATGCTATCACAACCATAGATGGTTTGTAGATTCCTGATATATGTTCCGGCTGAATCTACATTGAAGCCGTTTTCATTATAAGTATTACCTTGGCAGATTGTAGCAACTAAGTTAACTTGATTCGGTTGGTGTACGGTTATCCGAACAGAATCGGAATAATTACAACCATATTCATCTGTCATGGTAAACTCATAAGTTCGGTTGCGATTTGGTGATACTGTTAGCGAATTGATGTTTTGTCCATTACTCCACAATATAGAACTTGCATTTTCGACTGTTATAGTAGTTGAAGAGCCTTGGCATATATCTGTATTGCCTGCTATTATCGGGGCATTATATGGATATAATACAACAATGATTGTATCAGACCACGGGCTTTTATAGCCTTCTTCGCCAACTAATCGTACAGAATAATTCCCGCTCTGAGATATTTGAATAGTCCTTGTCGTGTCTCCATTTGACCAAATATATCCATATCCCTCAGGTGCAGAAATTGAAGTTTGTCCTTCTCTACATATCCGAATGGTATCCATGTTAAACACATGTTTGTTCGGAATTTTTTGAAGTAGTCTTTTTATCCCTTCATGAGCATCTATCTTACCGGCTCCCCATGTGATGTTTTGGTAATTTACATACGAGGTATCAATATCTCCTGTATAGTCATCGTTAATCGCAGTTTCTCTAATCAGTTGTTTTGCTTGTGTTATGGTTAGCTCCGGATATGCCTCCAACCATAATGCCAAGATGCCTGTAACAACAGGTGCAGCCATTGATGTTCCTCGCATACAAGCATACAGCCAATTATGCCCTCCATTGGAAATACTTGAAACGACATCGGAACTATTTATGGGATAGTTCCCTGTATCAAAACTATTCACTGAAGAAACGACTCTACATCCCGGAGCTGTGATGTCAGGTTTTATTCTATTATCAACCGTTGGTCCTATACTTGAAAAGTTCGCAATATCGCCTTGTTCGTAGAATAATGAATAATCATAAACATTTCCGTTCAAGTCAGTCCATGATGTTTTTGAATTATAAGCCCCGACAGAAATCATGCTGTTACCTGTACCTCCAATCTCTGCACAAGTATATAAATCATCACCATCGCTACAATCGGTATAATCAAGTGAATAGAAACCATTAACAGGATTTGCTGCAATATGCCACATGTGTACAATACCACTATCTGCAATGATACTTAGCTGCAATGGCTTATAACCATCATCTTGTGCTGTATTATCAATAGCAAGACTAATCCGCTTTTTCCCTTGATAGGTTTCGATATTGACACCTATATTGCATGCATCCGGAGAAAAATAATCACCATCGTATATTGTGTATTGACTAGAACCTTCGTTCCGTGTATTCAAAGTTAATGTGCTTCCTGATACATTATTACTATTGATGTTGTAGCTCCGTAATTGAATATAAAAGTCCTCACTTCCCCAAATATCAATTATTCCGCTACCTGCTGATTGAATTGGATTATTGAATCCTATAAATGTTTTAGCAACTGGAAAATCAGAAGAAAATTCATTAGCGAAATGTGCTTTTGAGTTGCCTGTATTTCCGGCTGCTCCGACCAGTATAACTCCTTCCGGAAGTAGAGATCTTAAAGTGTCGCATGCTTGGTCAAACAGAGATGTGCCATCATGAGGACCATAATGATGACCTAAACTCATATTTATAATGCAAGGTTTGCCAACAGATTGAGCATATGTTACTATATAGCGTATCGCATTCAATACATCAATATCTAACGTAAAAAGAGAAGAAGTATTTACTGCAACAAGAACGATATCGCTTTCCGGAGCAATACCTCTATATTGATTGCACCCCTGAATATTTGTACCGCCTCCTGCTGCTATACCTGCAACATGAGTACCATGAGATTCATTATTGCTGCTATATAATTTATTTACTATATCAGTAGTATTGTCGAACTCGGAACCATAATCAAAACCATTAGGTGTAGTACCGGAATTATTGGTTTGTTCCCACACTCGTTTTACTCTGAAATTATTCATGGTACTATCCCAGAATGTCGGGTGGGTATAATCGAAACCATTATCAATAATACCCACGACGACATCTTTGCCCGAATATCCTTTCGGCAACTCAATTCCTTGATTGACCAAATTGGAATTTGTCATGCTTCGTGCATTATCCATCAATGGTTCGACCTTATTGCCTATATCTATGTAATCAACAATTTGTGCTTTACAAAAGCTGATGAACTGTTCGATAGGAATAAGAACGGTAACAATACTGCCAAGATCTGTATTTACCTTTATACCAAACTCTGTCAACCTTAGTTTATCAAATTCAGCTGGTAACTTTAAGAATGCTCCTACAAATATACCTTCACGAGTCTGTTTCAACGAATACTTGGCAATTATTGCAGTATCACTTTTTTGCAGTTGCCTATCGAGTTGTACCAAATCACGAAGCAAAAACGCTGTATTTGGAGCTAAACCTTTTAACTCCGACCGATAAGTACATTTGGCAGATGGATATTTTGCTGTATCTGCAAGGTTCAATGTTTTACGCTCTTGGGCTATTGAAAGAAACTGAAACAATACAAATGCCCAAAGAATGAATATTCTTGTTCTCATAATGTATTCTCTTAATATTTAACACCACTACCACTAAAAGCCTCTTTTGCAACTTGCGTACTTTGAGGAATATCTATATGCTTTAATTTCCAACAAGAAGAAAAAGCATGTTCTCCTATACTTTTGAGTCCTGCCGGCAAAGTTACTGATGATAATTGTTGGCAATTTGCAAAAGTACCATACTCTATGATGCTGACTTTCTCAGGAATTACAATAGAAGCCAATCTTCTGCAGTTTTTGAACGCCTCTGTTCCTATACTCTCGATAGTATTAGGAAGGGTAATGGAACGCAAATCAGAGAAACCTTTAAATGCTCCTGATTCTATTTTTACAACTTTATACACCAATCCTCTATGTTCTACTTCGGCAGGAATATTTACTTTCTCTATTTTCTGCCAATTACGTTGCATTTTATTCAGCACATCATCAGGTA
>OCLH01000211.1_pt1 | contig 12238 bp, 10 predicted proteins | sample 1495891 | NCBI WGS metagenome assembly OCLH01 (sample SAMN03418266, study PRJEB22391) | human gut metagenome | biome: human-gut; feature: organic feature; material: feces | host: Homo sapiens | place: Tanzania | collected 2013-01
TATTCCATGAATATTATGATATTTACGGATTGTATTCCGAGAATATTTAAATATTTATGGATTTGATTCCGAAAATATTTAAATATTCTTGGAATAGCGGATGTAAATTCGTATCTTTGCATCATAATCAGAAATGTGTAAAGTTATGATAACAAGAATATTAGAGTCGCGAATACGTGAGCGGATAAATAAGGGTAGGGCAATCATCGTATTCGGTGCACGTCAAGTGGGTAAGACAACCCTCCTGAGAAATATGCTTAAAGACAGCGATGCGCTATGCCTTAACGGTGATGACGCTGATGTTCGCATGCTTTTCAGTGATGCCACATCAACACGTCTGCGAGCTATTATCGGCACAAAGAAGATAGTGTTCGTGGATGAAGCGCAACGCATACCCGATATAGGCATTGTGCTGAAGCTTATTATCGACAACAATCCTGACATCCAGGTGTATGCCACAGGCAGTTCTTCCTTTGGTCTTGCCAATATCATCAACGAACCACTTACTGGCAGGAAGTATGAGATGCAGATGTTCCCGCTCTCGTTTGCCGAGCTCTCCGATCATCATGGGTTTTTGGAGGAAAAGCGTATGCTTGAGCATCGCCTTGTCTACGGCAGTTATCCTGCTGTCGTGAACGGTGTGGGCGAAGAGCGCGAAGTGCTTCAGGAGCTTACAGACAGCTATCTTTACAAAGACATTTTTATGTTTGACAAGATAAAGAAGAGCGAGAAGATTGTGAAACTCCTTCAAGCTCTTGCTTTTCAGATTGGTTCGGAAGTGTCGTACAACGAATTGGCACAGATTTGCGGACTCGATTCGAAGACTGTCGACTCATACGTACAATTGCTCGAGCAAGCATTTGTGGTGTTCCGTCTCCCGTCTTACAGCCGTAATCTCCGTAACGAGCTGAAGTTCGCTAAGAAAGTGTACTTCTGGGATTGCGGCATTCGCAATGCTGTTATTGGTAATTTCATGTTGCCGGAAGTGCGTCAGGACATCGGAGCGCTATTCGAGAACTACATAATATCCGAGCGTCTTAAGAAGCTGTCATACGCAGGCGCCTACACCCGTTCCTACTTTTGGCGTACTTCCACCAAACAGGAAATCGACTTTATTGAGGAAACTGACGGACAGCTTGCTGCGTATGAGTTCAAATGGAATCCACGCAAGACAGCCAACGTCCCGTCATCATTCGCCCGCAGCTATCCTGACGCTACTTTCAAGGTTGTCACACGCGATGATTACTATGAATTTCTTGGGCTATAAATGATAGTTAAAAAATGGAATTTTCTTGTTGTTTGCGTGATATTGTTGTACTTTTGTCGACGTAATGAAAAGAATATTGCTTACATTCATGGTCGGAACGGCGCTTGTGGCTTGCGCTCCGACTGAAGACGAGAAGGCTCAGCCTACGCTCGATAACATAGAAAAGTTGTATGCTGAGGGCAAGTATGCTGCGACGCTCGACTCCATTACGTCGCTGCGCGAACGCTTCCCGATGGCGGTGGAGGCACGTAAGAAGGCGCTGAAGATATGGCAGGACGCTTCGCTGAAGATGGCGCAGAAGGACGTGGCTGAGACTGACATAAAGCTGCAGGAGGCCATCCGCATGGCGGAAAACGAGACGGACAGACTGAAACACGCATTGCTCGGAGCCAAGCGAGATTCGCTCCAGGCACGTTATGAGGCGATGTGCGGAGTGGTAAGAATGATACGAATGAGGCAGAAACAGCAGTAAAAATCAGCCTTTTCTTGCTCATATCGAGAGAATTTCGTATTTTTGCGCCGAATTATGGATACAACTAAAACAGAGGAACAATTCAGAGCCGTGATGCAGGAGTGTCGTACGCTCTTCGAGAAGAAACTTCATGATTATGGAGCTTCGTGGCGCATATTGCGTCCGTCGTCCCTCACAGACCAACTTTTTATCAAGGCAAAGCGCATCCGCTCACTTGAAACGACGGGCACATCGCTCGTCGGAGAGGGCATACGCCCAGAATTTATCGCACTTATTAATTATGGTATAATCGGGCTCATACAGCTCGAGCATGGCTTCGTGGACACCGTCGACATCAATCCTGCACAGGCTATGGAGATGTATGACCGACATGCCAAGGAATGCCTTGAACTGATGCTCCGCAAGAACCACGACTATAACGAGGCGTGGCGCGACATGCGTGTGAGCAGCTATACAGACTTCATACTCACCAAGATACAGCGTGTGAAGGAGATGGAAGATCTCCAGGGTGGCACGCTCGTCTCCGAAGGCATCGACTCCAACTACATGGACATCATCAATTATGCCTGCTTCGGAGCCATAAAGACCGTGGACGGTCAGTAAACCGAAAAACGTAAGGACATGAAGAAGCTGCGTATCATAATCGTGAATATATGCCGGCTCTTGCTCGCGCTGACGTTCATACTGTCAGGATACGTGAAGGCAGTCGACCCGCTTGGCACGCAGTACAAGCTGGACGACTATCTGATTGCGATGTCGCTGTCTGACTATGTGCCGGACTTTGTTACGCTTGGCGGTGCCGTCGGGCTTGCCGCCCTCGAGTTTTCGCTCGGCATCTTCCTGCTCTTCTCAGTACGACGACGCATCGTGCCGCGCCTGATACTGGCGATGATGGTGTTTATGACAGCGCTGACGGTATGGATTTACGCCGCCGACCCGGTGAAAGACTGCGGATGCTTCGGCGATGCCATAAAGCTTACCAATGGCGAGACATTGGCGAAGAACATCGTGCTGCTCGTCTGTGCCATAGTTGTGGCAAGGTGGCGCAAGGACATGAAGAGGCTCATATCGAAGAGCAACCAGTGGATAGTGCTGAACTATACGGTCATCTACATCGTGCTCACAAGCCTCTATTGCCTCTATGCTCTCCCCACATTCGACTTCCGTCCCTATCGTGTGGGAACGGACATCAAGAAAGGTATGGAGATACCCGAGGGAGCAGAGCAACCTGAGTTTGTCACCACCTTCATCATGAAGAAGGATGGACAGACGAAGGAATTCGCGCTTGAGAATTATCCCGACTCCACATGGGAGTTCGTCGACTCGAAGACCGTGCAGACAAAGGCAGGATATGAGCCGCCCATCCACGACTTCTCCATAACGCTCAACAGCACGGGAGAGGACATCACGGAAGCGGTGCTCAGTCATAAGGGCTATACGTTCCTGCTCATATCGCCGCATCTCGGCTATGCCGACGACTCTAACTTCGGCAACATAGACCAGATATACGAGTATGCCACGGACTATAAGGTGCCCTTCTATTGCCTCACGGCAAGCACGGAGAAGGACATCCAGCGTTGGATAGACATGACGGGAGCCGAATATCCCTTCTGCACCACAGACGAACGGACGCTCAAGACAGTCATAAGAAGCAATCCGGGACTGCTCCTCCTCAAGGACGGAGTGATAATAAGGAAGTGGAGCCACAACCAGCTGCCCACTACCGACGAGCTGACCGCACCGCTCGGCAAGCTTGAGATAGGACAGACACCGAAAGACAATACAGCGTCGCGCATACTGAAGGTGCTCATGACCTTCGTGCTGCCGCTGCTCTTGCTGACCATAGCCGACAGAATGTGGGCATGGAGCAAGTGGGTAAGAAACAAGGAAAAGTCAAACAAATTATATCAATTCTTTAAAAACAATAGGAAAATGAGAAAGAAAATTGTAGCAGGTAACTGGAAGATGAATCTTAACCTGCAGGAGGGTGTAGCACTTGCAAAGGAAATCAACGAGGCTCTCGCAGCAGAGAAGCCCAACTGTGACGTTGTAATCTGCACACCGTTCGTTCACCTCGCTTCAGTAGCTCAGGTGCTCGACGCTTCAGTAGTAGGTCTTGGTGCTGAAAACTGCGCCAATAAGGAGAAGGGTGCTTACACAGGCGAGGTTTCTGCCTCTATGGTAAAGAGCACAGGTGCACAGTATGTTATCCTCGGTCACTCAGAGCGTCGACAGTACTACGGCGAGACAGCTGAGATCCTGAAGGAGAAGGTAGACCTCGCTCTTGCTAATGGTCTGAAGGTTATCTTCTGCTGCGGCGAGACTCTCGAGGAGCGTGAGGCTGAGAAGCAGAACGAGGTAGTTAAGGCTGAGCTCGTTGGCTCTGTATTCCACCTTGACGCTGAGGCTTGGAAGAACATCATCATCGCTTACGAGCCGATTTGGGCTATCGGTACTGGCAAGACTGCCACATCTGATCAGGCTGAGGAAATGCTCGCATACATCCGCTCTATCGTTGCTGAGAAGTACGGCCAGGAGGCTGCTGAGGAGACATCTATCCTCTACGGTGGCAGCTGCAAGGCAAGCAACGCTCCTGAGCTCTTCTCTAAGCCTAACATCGACGGTGGCTTGATCGGTGGCGCTTCTCTGAAGTGCGCTGACTTCAAGGGCATCATCGACGCTTGGAAGAAGTAATCAGCGAAGAGGGATGAACATATCATCACTTCATTGAATTTAACAAAAACAGTGGGACAGCGGACACGGATTCCGTCGTCCCACTGATTTTCCGTTTATTAAGCACGATATGAAAACCAACATCAGACGCATCTTCTACACTCTGACATTAGCACTCTGCATCACGACTACAGCCGGAGCGCAATCGTTCACCCAGCATCTGCAGGAAAAGAAGCAGGCGAAGGGAAGCGTAACCGTGACACAGAGCAAAGAGATAGAAGACCTTGTGAATAAGGCTGACGTCAGCGCGGCGAAGCAGGAGCAGCAGCACGTGACGAAGAAACCGACAGAGCATGCCGACTCCTCAAAGACTCGTCATGAGGCACAGACACCTCATAAGAACGAAACTCTTAAGCATGAGCCTGACTCTGCCAAGCATCATGACGCCGACTCTGCCAAGCATCACGATGCCAAGGAGCATCATGAAGCACAACCTCCTAAGGAGAAGCATGAGCAGACGCAGCCCGAAACGAAGACCGAGGAGCCTTACGTAGACACAAGCAAGAAGGTGATGAGACGCTCGTACAAGGTGAATGGTTACCGTGTGCAGGTGTTTGCCGGCGGCAATTCAAGGGCTGACAAGCAGAAAGCGCAGCAGGCTGGCAATGCCGTAAAGCGTGCCATGCCGGACCAGCCGGTGTACGTGCATTTCTATTCACCGCGATGGATTTGCCGTGTAGGCAACTACCGCTCATACCAAGAGGCCAACCGCGTTCTCTCGCAGGTGAAGAAACTCGGATATAGACAGGCGTGCATCGTCAGCGGAAAAATAAACGTAGCGTATTAAGTCGCGTAATAACCTGATATAAAATTCAAAACTCAAAAATATAAATATGGATAATCCGGAATACAGAGAAGGTCTGGACGACCTTGCATCACACTATAAGAGCATTCTCACGCTGCTTGGAGAAGACGTGGAACGCGAAGGACTTGTGAAGACACCGATGCGCGTGGCAAAGGCCATGCAGGTGCTCACACGCGGATATACGCAGGACCCTAAAAAGGTATTGACGGACGCACTCTTCAAGGAAGACTACAATCAGATGGTGGTGGTGAAGGACATCGACCTCTTCTCGCTTTGCGAGCATCACATGCTGCCCTTCTATGGCAAGGCACACGTGGCTTACATCCCCAACGGATACATCACCGGACTAAGCAAGATAGCCCGTGTTGTTGACATTTTCTCGCACCGTCTGCAGGTGCAGGAGCGCCTTACGCAGCAGATTCGCGAGTGCATCGAGGAGACACTCCATCCGCTCGGCGTCATGGTTGTGATAGAGGCAAAGCACATGTGCATGCAGATGCGCGGCGTGGAGAAGCAGAACTCCATAACCGTTACGTCCGACTTCTGTGGCGCTTTCGAGCAGGCCAAGACAAGACAGGAGTTTATGGAGCTGGTCAATTCCAACTCGCATAAATTCTAAAAAACTTGACTTCCTCAGGCAAGATATACGTTAATCGTGCATTTAATGTATAGATTAACAACTAAAAAATAAACAAAGAACAATGAAAAATCTCAAGACTATTCTATTGTCTGTATTCGGAATGATGGCCATCGCCATCTCCTTCACATCGTGCAACACTGACTCGACGGACTATTCCATCGACTATCAGACCCAGAAGCAGTACCAGTCGACTATGGCTAACATGTATTCTGGTAAGATGCGCGTCTATTATGCCGACGCTCAGAAGCAGCAGTACGTGAAGTACGACTCTGTTCAGACACGCTGGACCGTGCGTACTGACTCTACGCTGACCGTGTCTGACTTCCCCGTAAGCGTGCTCGACTCATGCATCAAACTTAACACTCCTTACGCAGGATCAAACAACCAGGAGGTTCAGAAGCTTCGCAGCCTTAAGGAGGCAATCGGTAAGCTGGACACAAAGCTTGACCTCAAGTGCTACTATTATGTGCCCACAACGTCATTCGTGACCAGTTCAGCCATCTCGTTCTTCGTCAATCCGATCTACTTCAAGCAGACTCTCGAGTATGACGGTGGCAAGCACGATGTCTACTTCGTGTTCCTTACCAACAACTTCGGAGGCAACTACAACTACACGACACGCACCTTCGAGTTCAACATGTACCTCAACTCGATTACGTTCGACAAGGCTCCGGTTGACTTCAACAATCAGGTGTCAAAACAGTTCTTCCGCAATCTCTTATTCACCTGTCTTTCTAAGTAATTATGAAGTTTATCTCATGGAATGTCAACGGACTGCGCGCCTGTGTGCAGAAAGGCTTTGAGGAGTCTTTCCGTACGCTTGATGCCGACTTCTTCTGCCTTCAGGAGACGAAGATGCAGGCGGGACAGTTAGACCTTCAGTTTGAAGGCTACAGCTCATACTGGAACTATGCCGACAAGAAAGGCTATTCAGGAACTGCCATCTACACGCGCCTTCAGCCGTTGTCGGTCAGCTATGGCATAGGAGAAGAGAAGGACGAACACAACCATGAGGGCCGTGTCATCACGTTGGAGATGGACGATTTCTTCCTTGTGACGTGCTATACGCCTAACTCGCAGGACGGTCTTCGCCGACTGGACTACCGTATGACATGGGAGGACGACTTCCTTGCGTACATCAAGACGCTTGACGCCCGCAAGCCAGTCATTCTCTGTGGCGACCTTAATGTGGCGCACGAGGAGATTGACCTGAAGAATCCCAAGACCAATCGCAAGAACGCCGGATTCACGGACGAGGAGCGTGCGAAGATGACAAGGTTTCTTTCAGAGGGCTTTGTCGATACGTTCAGAACGCTTCACCCCGACGATTCTACCTATTCGTGGTGGTCTTACCGATTCAAGGCACGCGAGAAGAACGCCGGATGGCGCATCGATTACTTCATCGTATCGGAACGACTGATGAACCATGTGACCGCGGCATCCATCCATAACGAGGTGTTCGGCAGCGACCATTGCCCCGTGGAGCTGGTCATCGAATAGGCTTTCATAACCTTATAGATAATCTCTTATGACCTTATCAATGGTCTTTTATAGCCTTATAAGGGAATAACAAAAAAAAATCCGCAACGCCATTCTGTTAGCGTTGCGGATTTTTTTTGTAACGACAGTTAGAACTTTACGATTCTTCCGCCGTCCTCTGTTTCCTCTATACTTACCTTCACGGCGTCCTCGGGAAGCAGGTCTTCTATGAGTTCGGGCCACTCAAGGAAGCAGATACTGCCACCATAGAAGTAGTCTTCATAGCCCATATCATACACTTCTTCCAGTTTCTTGATGCGATAGAAGTCGAAGTGATAGATGGTATCGCCTGTCTTCTGGCTTGTATATTCGTTTACGATGGCGAAAGTAGGCGACGTTATTACGTCCTCCACGCCCATTTCCTCACATATAGCCTTTACGAAGGTGGTCTTTCCGGCTCCCATCTTGCCATAGAAAGCAAACACCTTGCCGTTGCCCATATTGGCAATGAACTGCTTGGCAGCCTCGTTTATGTCTGCCAGGGAATTGATTCTGATTTCCATAAATATATGTATTATCCGTTTACGGTTTTATTTTTATTGTCGTTTTACTTCTTCCTTGGGTTCAGCGTTATCAGCGGAATGAGCATCTCTTCCATCGAAATGCCACCGTGCTGGAACGTGTCGCGATAGTAAGACACGTAGTAATTGTAGTTGTTGGGGTAAGCGAAGAACGTGTTGCCCGTGGCGAAGACGTACGAAGTGGAGATGTTCGGTGCTGGCAACTGGGCCTCTTGCGGATTCTTTATAACGAATACCTCCTTCGATTGGCAGTTCAGATTCTTGCCGAGCTTATACCTCAGGTTGGTGTTGGTGTTGCGGTCACCCACTATCTTCACCGGCTTCGAGGCGCGAATACTGCCGTGGTCGGTGGTGAGAATAATCTTACAGTCGCGCTGTGAGAGCGCTTTCAGAAGGTCAGCCATCACCGAATGGCGGAACCATGAGAGCGTAATGCTGCGGTAAGCCGACTCGTTGTTGGCAAGTTCGCGCACCATCTTCGATTCTGTTCGGGCGTGTGAAAGCATGTCAATGAAGTTGACCACCACCACATTAAGGTCATTCTTCATCAGATCGCCGAGACGTTCGAGCAGCTTGTCGGCACCGACCGAATCGTTGATCTTGTGGTAAGAGAACGTATCGTGGCGACGGAACCTCTCTATCTGCTTCTTCAGCAGCGGCTCCTCGTTGATGTTCTTGCTCTCGTCCTCGTCCTCGTCAATCCACAGTTCGGGGAACATCTTCTCTATCTGCTTCGGCATAAGACCTGAGAAGATGGCGTTGCGTGCGTACTGTGTGGCTGTAGGCAGGATGCTCATATACATGTCTTCCTCAATGTCAAACATGTCGCCGATTTCCTGTGCCAGCAGTTTCCACTGGTCGTAGCGGAAGTTATCTATTACGATGACGAATACCTTGTCGCCGCCGTTGATGGCGGGGAACACCTTGTTCTTGAATATATCCGGGCTCATAAGCGGACGGTCAGTCAGTCCTGGAGCCACCCAACTGAGATAGTTGTTCTTGATGAACTTGGCGAAAGCGTTGTTTGCCTCCTCCTTCTGCATCTGCAGCATCTCCGTCATGCCCGAGTCTGTGTCAGAAAGCTCCAGCTCCCAATGTACAAGACGACGGTAAACGTCCTTCCATTCATCCACGGTTCGGCTGTCGCCAATCTGCATTGTGATGTTCTGGAAGTTCTGCTGATATCCTGTCTGCGTCACTTCCGTGACTATCTGACGCTGGTGAATGTTCTTCTTCAGGGTCAGCAATATCTGGCTTGGATTGACAGGCTTGATGAGATAGTCGGCTATCTTCGAACCTATGGCTTGGTCCATGATGTTCTCCTCTTCACTCTTTGTCACCATGACAACGGGTGTGGCGGGCTGTATGTCCTTTATCACCTGCAGCGTTTCCAGTCCGGTCAGACCCGGCATCATCTCGTCCAGCAAGATGAGGTCGAAGGTTTGCTGTCGGCATTCCTCTATGGCGTCCGTGCCGTTGCTTACTGTAGTGACATCGTAGCCTTTCTTCTCAAGAAATATGATATGGGCTTTAAGGAGTTCAATCTCGTCATCCACCCATAATAAGTGTCCTGTGCTCATTGTCAATTTCCTTTATATGATGATGTATTATGTTGCTAATAATTCGTCCGACTCATTGCTTAGAATCCGTCCAACTCGTAATATTCGTCGTCGAAATCCGTGCTGTTGTTCTGATTCTTCTTCGTGCCGGAGCCGCTGTTTGTGGCAGGCTGTTGGTCGTCACCGAAGTAGAACTCGTCCTCCAGTGACTTGGATGAAGGCTTCTCCTTCTGCACCGGCTGCTCTTTAACGGCAGGTTTCTGCTCTTGAACAGTCGGTTTCTGCTCCTTAACAGCAGGTTTATGTTCAGTAATAGGCTCCTCTATAATCAGATTCTGCTCCACGTTTGGCTTTGTTGGATTCTCCTTGACGGTCGGCTCCTCCATTATTGTGGTGCCGCCCGGTTCGTCCTTAACAGTCGTCGTCGGCTCCATAGTTACGGTCGTTCCGGCATCCTCCTTCACGGTATTGCTCGTTGTGGGAGCCTCTATGAGCGTCTCGCCCTCCTGCTTCCCTTCCGTCGGATTGTCCTGCAAGTCCAGGAATGTATCAGCAGAACCGTTGCTGCTGTTCGGATTGTCGAGGTCGTACGAGCCGTCTTCCGGCATTTCCCTCTTGTCGTCCTTCGGCTTCGGCGTTGTCACCGTCTCCGGAACATTGAGCAGTTGCTCGTCGCTAATCTTTATCGGAGCGAAGTGTTTGTCGTAGAAACGTGCATAATCGTCGTAGCTGAACTGTCGTCCGAGCAACGGCAAGTTCTGTTCGCTGATTATTATGGTGCGGTTTCTGCCTATCAATGACGCGATGGTCTTGTTGGTGAAGAGCTGTCTTACGTACTGCAAAGCCTCGTCATAGTTGCGGAATCCGCTCACCTTCATGCGATGAATGCCGTCAGCATCCTCCACGGCGATGTCGAAATTGCGCACGAGGAAGCTGGTGAAGTTATATCTTGCAAGCTCGAAGAGCAGTCGGTTTTCGTCCGTAGAGTCCGGCTTGTAGGCTATCATGAATGTGAAGGCGGCAAATCGTTCGTCCGACAATTCGCGTACAGCGGTAGAGTCGTTGTCGGTCAGCACCTCCGAACGTCTTTCCCAAACATTGTCAAGGTCGAACTTTCCGCCCTTGAGGCGCTTTCCTTCGCTGACGCCCTTCACTATCATGCCCGCCATCTCAGCCACTCCGCTCTGCGGCCATTTCTTCACCACCGTGTTCATATCCTCAAGACAACCCTCCGCGTCGCCCTCGTTAAGCTTCGACAATCCGCCTATAAAGACAAACTTGTCGCGGTTGGCGCCGAGCGGGAAGCGGCTGTCAGAGATGCGCACATTGCCGCTCACCTCCGCGTAACGACCTGCCTTGAAGGCGTCGTACGTCGAGGCATACAGCGAGTCTTCCATGTGTACGCCGAGCTTGGCATTTTCCACGAAGTAAGGGTCGGATAGGAGAGTGGTCCATTCGCTTTCGGGATATTCCTTCTTCAGGCGTTCCACATATCCTTCCGCCACATCCGTCTCGCCCTTCCTCATATAGAGCAGATACATGTGATAATATGCGTCCGCCATCTTCTCGAAGTCGGGATATTGGCTTGTCAGTCGTTTGAGCTGCTTCTCTGAGAGCGGCAGATTGTTGAGCTTGTCCTTGAAGATTACGCCTGCATTGAACAGACCGTCCTCAATTATCTTGTTGCTCGCCTCAATCTGATCCTCCGTAAACGGAATCTGCGCCAGATAATACTCGCGCTTGTGCGGGTCGTTCTGTGCGCTGTCCGCTATCTGAGCCAGCGAGTCCTCAATGGCTTCCTGACGTGCGATGGAGTCGAGCTGAGCCTCGCTAAGCTCCGTTTCCTCCTGATTGCCGCCGAAGTTCACCACCGTCTTGTTGACGCGCTGCCAGTTGTCCACGTTCTCACGCTTGCCCCACATCTTCTGGAATGCAGACTTACCCTGGCTTACAGCCGTGGCGTTATAGAAATACCACAGACCATTGGTCTGCTGATTCATGTTGTTCTGCTGTTTGTTGTTCTGCTGCTGCATGTTGTTGCCGGCGCCGTTCTGCTGCATTGTCTCCTGCGCATTCTGCTCAGCCAGTCGGTCACGTTCCTCCTTCTCCTTGCGCTTCAGTTCGGCAATGGTTCGGTCGATGGCAGCGTTGCGGTCCTTTTCGTCCATCTTGGCAAGCGTCTGGAGCGAGTCTTGCAGGTGTACGGCGTCGGTATATGGCACCAGCTGGTCGAGCACCTTCGAGCGATGAGACAGCTCCTCGTAGTCCTTGCGTTCCTTGTCAAGCAGTCCGATGGCCTCTCCGTAGCATCTTTGTGCGTCGTTATATCGCTCCATCTCCCAATAGATGTCGCCCAACTTGAGCAGGAGCACGCCCTTCTCGATGCCCGACCTTGTGGCTTTGGCGGCACCGCGCTCGTATGCGCTGATGGCTTTAGCCGTGTCGTTCTGAGCCAGATATATGTTGCCGATGGCATAATACACCTGGTCCAGATATTCCTTGTTCTTGTCCGAAGCCGCCATTCTCTTCAGTCGGCTCACCATTTTCTTCCATTGTCCGCCTGACATCACCTCCGTCATGGCTATGCGGGCGTTGAACTCCACCTCGTAAGGTGGATTCTGCCTTATCACGCGCTTGTAGGCACGCATCGCCTCCGCCTTGTTGCCGAGCGCCGCCTGCATCTGTCCCATCAGATACCACTC
>OCLH01000212.1_pt1 | contig 12177 bp, 10 predicted proteins | sample 1495891 | NCBI WGS metagenome assembly OCLH01 (sample SAMN03418266, study PRJEB22391) | human gut metagenome | biome: human-gut; feature: organic feature; material: feces | host: Homo sapiens | place: Tanzania | collected 2013-01
TTGAAGGTGACTTTATGTTGAATCGGCTCAAAATACCATTCCTGCCAATATCTATTCCTCATCCTTCTGGTTACTATGCTTCATCCCAGCATTCATAACAAAGACACCCATTATTCATTATCAAAACATCTATTATTGACTATACCAGATCCTTGACCCACCTATACTCTTTAAAAGCAAGGCTCATCGCCACATTTAAGCTTAGCCATCAATTACCATCTCAAATTTTCCTTTCACACTTAACTCTCTTATTTTCAGCACAATCCACATTCCGTGAAAGGAGATTTATTATTCACATTAAATATTTTCGGAGATGCTGAAAATTTGTAGCATCTCCTTTTTCTTTTCTAGTTATTGACTGATTTAGCAGCAATCGTATCCTTCTGCTTGGTAACTGCGGAATCTCTTAGCATGCTGTCTTTCTGCTTCTTATATTCCTTGTACTCTCGCTCATAGTAGTGGGCATAGTTGGCGAAAGGCTCGGCTACGGCATCGCTGCTGCTTGCCGTGAATGTATGACCGTATGGGTCGCTTGCCTTGATGGTAATCTTGGCATTTGGGTTCTTTGGTACATAATAATATAGGTGGTTCATGATGAGATAACCATTTCCCTTGCTCACAAACCGATAGGATACACTCTCGCTGTACTTATGATGATAGCCGGCTGCAAAGGCATCCTGACCCTTGCTGCTGATGCGGCGCATCAGATATTCCTTGCCATCTTCTATGGCTACCACACGCCAGTGACTGGTGGCATTGAAGACATTGGCTACCAGGATATTTCTATTGTTTGCCAACTGCCAGTCTTTGGCATATTTCTCGCCGTTGAAATCGGTCTGCGCACGGAACAAGGTCATCTGCTTGCTCTTGTCCCAGAAAGTTCCCTTGTAATAGCAGTTGCTGATACTGGTACCCACAAAACTATAAACATAATATCCGTTCGGTGTGCCGCAGATGTTGATGTTCGATTGCCATATATTGCCACAGGCTGCAGCATGACAATGCTCCATCACATCCTCGCCCTCATAATTGATCTCATGGTTGCAGGCAAAATGAGTATGGCCGCAGAAGAGTTCATAGCCTCCCTTAAACTGCTTCAGCAGAGAGAGTAGGAGAGAGAGGCGGGAAGAGGAATAATGCCCCTCCTCATTGGCATTGGTCAGCGGCTTCGCCTTGCTGAACGGCGCATTGCCGAAGGTAAAAGGAATATGATAGCAGAGCACCACCTTCTTATCCTTGGGCGTAAGGGCCAGATTCTGCTTCAGCCATTTCACCTGACGCTCACGCAATTCTCCAGGAGAATAATAAGACATGCCGCGATGGAAGAAGCAGTTGTTGATGCAGACATAATGCACATCGCCACGGTCGAAGGAAAAATCGGTAGGACCGAAATTCTCCTCCCACTTCCTGCGGTAGAGTGCCTTTCCATCCTGGTCGTGATTGCCGATTACAGAGAAAAGTCGCATCTCAGAAGAACCCAATGCCTGGCGTATCTGACGCTCCAGCTTGGCGTTGTAGCCGCCATAATACTGCACGTCATCACCCATGCTCAGTCCATATACGGGAGTTCCGGCAGGAAGGCTCTGGATGGTCTGTTTGATATCCGCCATGGTTTGGGTGGTGAATCTTTCTACATCGCTCTTCTTGATGGGATTATCATCCGGAGAAGTATAGTAGGGGCTGTAGGCATTGGTAATCTGCGGGTCGCCGATGACTATCATCTTATAACTCGTCTCCTTGCCGCCAGGCAATCGCCTCAGGGTAAAGTCATAAATCTTTTTCTTGTTGGAAACAGCCTGGTAAAAACAAGCCGTGCGGTCGGTAGCCGAATGGGTAGGAACCTCGAACTCAGCAGGCACGGAAAAATAGATGAAGCGAGCCAAGCTGTCCCGCTTCATCTTATATCTTCCTCGGGAATCGGTCTTCACACACTTGAAACCATCGCTCACGATGACGCCAGCCACACCTTTTCCCTCAGTATCCTTTAAAGTACCAGAGATTTTGAAATCTCTTTTTACTACAGGCTTTTTCTTCTTCACCGTATCCACCTGAGTGGTAGTCGTGCTATCCACTACCTTATGGATGATAGGGAGCATATCATGCTTCCGGAGATGCAGGGTAACTCCTACAGCCACAAGAACGCAGCAGATGAAGACGACCAAGCCTGTATTCATCTGTTTTCTATTCATTTTTCCTCCTACACTATCACTTTTTCTGTCGTACTTCTACTTCACGATAGAAGTTATCGGGTTACGGGTACCCTTGGCATTCACGAGGAAAGCCTTGGCACTGCCGAATTTCAGGAACATATCCAGGCGAACAGGGATGTGGTTCTCATCGTCCGTGATATAGAAATCCACTATCTTCTTCCACTTCTCATCCTCATACTCCTGATATTCCAGACGCAGACAGCGGTATTTGATGCCGTTATCTGCCTTCACGGTCACCTTGCCGCCATACTTGAGCTGGGCAGGAGTGCGACCGCCACCATCACAGATAGGGAACTTCACGCTATGACCTTTCTGCCAGTTGGCAGGGTCGAAGCTGCGGGCACGCAGGAAGATGTTCATCATGTCAAAGACACAGTCATCATAAGACGCCTTCTTCCATCTGTGCTCACCATGCTTGTTCTGATAATGCAGGTTTACATTGCAATTGCCGCCGGCATAGTTGTAGAAAACCTCATCCACGGTATATCGCTTGCCTTCGCGGGCACCCTTGCGGAAATACATCGGAGCCATATCGGTACCTGTATAGCAGAGCAGGGTATCGCGGAGAACGAAGAAATCGTCCACCCTCTTGTTACCGCGGGTTACCAGCGAACCACGATAGGCTGGCTTGCCCTTGTGGGTGGTCTGCACCACCGACATGCTGGCAGTGCCAGCCTTTACCCATACAAACTTCCAGTTGTAATAGAGATTGTAAGTCAGAAATTCGCCCGACTTGAATGCAGTATTACGGAAAGTACACTGGGCCGATACAGAAGTATTGACCAAAAGCAGCAACATGGCTACTATAAATGACTTGAGTAACTTCATATCCTTTACATTTTAGGAACATACTGGATGCCGAGCTTAGCGGCACGCTGTACATTCTGATTCTTAACTTTCTTCTCCTTATCAGGCTTCTGCTTGGTGATGGCTCCCGGTTTCTGCAGCGAGAGTTCACGAGCCAGCGGATCCCAGCTTTCTGTGAGATCCCATTTCGCCTTACATTCTATCGCCTCCGGATAGTAATATACTTCCTCAGCCTGCTGGTCGCTATCATAATTACCCGTATCCCACTTGCCGTTATTGTTGCGATCTACGATCAGACGCATATAATACTTCTGTGGTTTGAGATAATAGAATTCTGCCACACCATTCACAGTCTTGGTCTCCTTTACCACTTTATCCTGTGCATCAAGCAGTTGCACGATGAGCGGCAGGTCGTGGAGCGAGGTGATGTTCACAAGCAGCGTACCATAGGTATCCAGCGAGTTGACCTTGAAGCCCTGCTTGATAGGTTTGGAAGCCAATCCGTAGATATCCTCAAAGGCAGCTGAATCTACCTCCAGACTGTATTCTATATCCGGTCGCCATTCTCCCCGGAGTTCATATTTCCGGTTCTCCAGCGGCAGGAATTCCATCGGAGCCCGATACCAGAGCGTATCATGCTTGGCATAGAGATGGATGGCGGCAGTATCTACCTTAGCCAATGGAGTAGGGAAGGAGAAGATGACATTCTGGTCAGGATCAAACTGCGATGATACACTCAGCTGTACATCGAGCGGTTTCACCTCCATCACCGAATCGTAGGGTTCGCCTTTCTTCTTCTTTTTCTCCTGCTTCTTGGTCCAGGCAGCCAATTCCTTTTCCATATCCTTCATTCGCTTGGCGTATGGTTCCTTTGACAGGATTTCCTGAGCAGAATCGGTCTTGTTGACCAGTACTCCGGTACTATCCGTCATGCGGTAAGTGATATCCATCAGCAGCGTATCCTGATTCACCAGTGCCGTATCCTTCAGCCAGTAGGTAATGGTATCCTTCTTCTCAGAAGCCTCTACCAGGAAAGCATTCTCGGCATCAAAGTTGAGCCCCTTGATCTGTGGAAGAATGGAATCGCCATAACTGAAGAAGAGGGTGAAGCTATTTGCCTTCTGGCGCTCTGCCTTCAGGAAGAATCTGTCGGTCAGAGGCTCCGTAAAGGCTCTGAGCACGATATTATCAGGAAGGAAATGGATGTAATCCACCTGGTCTATCGACTTGATGTGCAGGGAATCCACCCAGGTGGTATCCTGTCTAACATCCGGTTTGCAGGAAGGCACGATGATGTCGTGGGAGAAAGCAATCTTTTCGCTCTTCTGACTGAACTTATAGTCGCCATCCTGATCCTGCAGGGCATAGATGCGGTAAGAACCCGGTGCCACACCCTTGATGACAAAGCGGCCGCGACTGTCGGTACGGCTCACTCGCAACATCGGCTTGGTACGGAAGGCTGAATCGGCATGGTCGGCATACAATCCCACCAGGATACCCTTGACAGGTTCCAGATTCTCCGATTCCAGCACATGACCCGAAACCTCCATCGTATCAATGGCAGCTCCCGTAGAGAAACTGTAGGTATAGTTTCCCATCGGATTGCCCTCGTTGTTATCGCTGATGGCATCCGAGAAGTCGATGGTATAGGTGGTATTCGCCTTGAGTGAATCCACAAGCGATATCTGTATTCGCCTGCCGGCACCCTTGATTTCAGGCTGTTCCAGCTGTGGTGGCGAAACCACCACCTTCTCCGAAGGGTTATCGAGCTTGATAAACTCATCGAAGTAGATATTGATTTTCTTCTGGTTTACATTCACGGCGCCATCGGCTGGCGAAGCTCCTATCACCTTGGGAGGAGTCTCGTCAAACCATCCGCCATCCGGCTGTCCCATCTTGGCACAGGAAACCAGCAATAGGAAGACAAGCAGATAGAAAGGCAAAAACAGGGTATTTGCCTTTATCCGATTCTTCAACAATTGTATGATGTCGTTCTTGTTTGTCATTCTTTTCTATCTTACATGTCCACTATTCCTGCAGATTATGCAGTAAAAGCCTTATTCATAAAGGCTTACTATATAAAAAGCCTTATTTGTTCATCATGAGCATCTCGTCGATGTTCTTGCGGCTGTTGCTCAGACGAGGAATCTTATGCTGTCCGCCCAACTTGCCCTTGCTCTTCAGCCATTCATTGAAGAGTCCCGGCTTTGCCTTTACGATCTCCAGGTGCTGGAGGGTGACATCGTGGAAGCGCTTTGCCTCGTAATCGCTGTTGATCTCCTGCAACTTGGTATCGAGCAGGCTGGCAAACTCATTCAGATCCTTTGGTTCCTCGGAGAACTCGATGAGCCACTGGTGGCGGCACTTGGCATTGCTATCCATATAGACAGGAGCAGCGGTATATTCCGCAATCTGCGCACCCGTCTTCTCGCAGGCATAGGCAAGTCCCTTCTCGGCATTGTCCATAATCAGTTCCTCACCAAAGGCATTGATAAAGTACTTGGTACGGCCGGTGATGACAAACTTGTATGGATTGGTGCTGGTAAACTGTATGGTATCGCCAATCATATAGCGCCACAAACCGCAGGAGGTGGTAATCACCATCGCATAGTTCTTGCCAACTTCCACGCCCCAGAGAGGCACCACGGTAGGATGATCGCTTCCAAACTCATCCATCGGGATGAATTCGTAGAACACGTCGTAATCTACCATCAGCGACATGGCTGGATCTGAAGGATCATCCTGCAGACCGAAGAATCCCTCGCTGGCATTATAGGTCTCCATATAATGCATGTTAGGAGATGTGATGAGCTGCTCATACTGCTTGCGGTAAGGAGTAAAGGCGATGCCTCCATGGAAGAATACCTCCAGGTTAGGCCATACCTCCTCCAGATGCTGCTTGCCGGAGAGTTCCATCACGCGTACCAGTACGCTGAGCATCCAGCTAGGCACACCCGAGATATTGGTTACGTTCTTGTTCAGCGTTTCATGGGCGATGCGGTCGCGCTTCACCTCAAAGTCGCTCAGCAGTGCGGTTTCCTTCTTAGGTACACGCACCATGTTGGCAAGCGGATTGATGTTCTCGATGAGGATGGCACTCAGGTCACCCACCAGACTGCCCGAAACATTATAGTTAGGCGAATGGCTTCCACCGAGAATCAGGCTCTTGCCGTCGAATATCTTACTCTTTGGGTTGTTGCGCAGATAGTAAGCCACAGCATCGAATCCACCCTTGTAGTGGATGTTCTGCAAACCATCCTGCGAAACAGGGATGAACTTACTCTTGTCGTTGGTAGTACCCGAAGATTTGGCGTACCACTTCACCTGTCCTGGCCAGAGGATGTCTCTTTCGCCATGACGCATTCTGTCGATGTCGCCCTTCAATTCCTCATAGGTATTGACCGGCACATTCTGCGCAAACTTTTCGTAGCTATTTGTCGTATTGAGTAGATGTTTCACACCATATTCGGTGTTTTTGCCAGATGCCAAAAGGCGCATCAGTACCTCATGCTGCAATTCCTCTGCATCATGTACATACTTTTCCAAGCTCTTCTGGCGAGGCTTGAATACATTACTTACTATCGTTGTTAAACTCATATCTAGATAATATACCTTATAAAGTACTTGCAAAAGTACTTCAATCTTTTGATATAGAGAAAGTTTTTACTGTTTTTTAATACAAAACATAACCTATCGGGCAAGATAGAGGATAAGAATGTAAAATATCAAACAAAAAACTCCCTTGAGACTACCATATCCGTCAGTCTCAAGAGAGTCTTTCTCTTATCTTAATCCAGTTCTATCACCGTAGATTATTCCTTATCTTCTGCAAAGGCAGCTGCCTCGGCGGCTGCGATGATGTCCTCGCGGCTCATTTCCTTTGGCTCTGCAGAGATATCACTCAAGTCAAACTCGTCATCGCTTTCCTGAGTGGCTGTAGTGGTTATTTCTTCAGTAACAGTAGAAGCAACAACATCTTCAGCCGAAGAATCCTCTGTATAGACTTCTTCCTTGAAAACATTGACGTGTTTTTCTTCAGACTCCTGTTTTTCTGTGTCTTGCGAGATGATGAAATCATTCTTCACCTCGGTGGTAGGCACAGCCAGCACAGGTTCTTCTTCCATCTTCGTACGGTTTGCCTTGGCAGTAAATACAGAATCAATATACTGCGGTTCCTTGCGCAATCGTTCCAGGGTAAGCTTAGAGGCAAGCTGCTGGCTCTCCTTCTTGGAATAACCCTTGCCTTCTCCGCCCTTTACACCTTCCATCACCACCTGATAGGTGAAAACAGGGCTTCCGTTCTTGTCTTTCTCCTGTCCCAGCATCACGAACTCAAGCTTCACGCGGTTCTTCTGGCTCCATTCGATGAGTTTGCTCTTGAAGTTCACCTCCTTGTAAGCCACCTTATCGATGTTTATCATTTTTGCCAGGATGCGCTTCTGCATAAATTTCATGCAGGCATCATAACCACGGTCCAGATAAATGGCACCAACCAACGCTTCGAAAGCATTTCCTCCCATATAGCTGTTATGAGAAGAACTGTGTCCATTAGATAAAACGAGTTGATTGATTCCCATCTCCTGGGCGAGCTTGTTGAGCGTATCACGCTGCACCAGCTTGCTTCGGGTATTGGTGAGGAATCCCTCTCGCTTGCCAGGGAAGTGCTGATACACGATATCACCCACTACAGCATCCAGTACGGCGTCACCCAGAAACTCCAGGCGCTCGTTGTTCACAGGCTTGCCTTTGGAGTTGCGGTGCATGATGCTCTTGTGCATCAGCGCCATCTTGTAATAACTGATGTCGTGGGGATAAAAACCTAGGATTTCGTACAAAGAAAAATAAAGCTCTTTATCCTTGCGGAAAGAGAGCTTTATTCTATCTATAAAATTATTCAGCATACTTCTTGAATACTACACAGCAGTTATGACCGCCGAATCCGAATGTATTGCTCAATGCAGCACGAACCTCACGCTTCTGAGCTTTGTTGAAGGTAAAGTTCAAGTTGTAATCGAGCTCTGGATCATCGTCGCCCTCTTCGTGATTGATAGTAGGAGGAACGATATCGTTCTTCACACTAAGAACACAAGCCATAGCCTCTACTGCACCAGCAGCACCGAGGAGGTGACCAGTCATTGACTTAGTAGAACTGATGTTGAGCTTGTAAGCAGCATCACCGAAGACAGCCTTGATAGCCTTAGCCTCAGAGATATCACCTACGTGGGTAGATGTACCGTGAACATTGATGTAGTCAATGTCCTCAGGCTTGAGGTTAGCATCAGCAAGTGCACGCTCCATCACGAGCTTAGCACCGAGACCTTCTGGATGAGAAGCTGTGATATGATAAGCGTCAGCACTCTCGCCTTCACCTACCATCTCAGCATAAATCTTCGCACCACGAGCCTTAGCGTGCTCCAGCTCCTCGAGAATCAAGCAGCCAGCACCCTCACCCATGATAAATCCATCGCGGCTTGCGCTGAATGGACGTGAAGCATGCTCAGGGTCATCGTTACGAGTTGACAACGCGTGCATAGCATTGAAACCACCTACGCCACAAGCGCAGATAGCTGCCTCAGCACCACCACTGACAATGATGTTTGCCTTGCCCAGACGAATCAGGTTGAAGGCATCTGCCAATGCGTTGCTTGAAGAAGCACATGCAGATGTTGTGGTATAGTTTGGTCCGTGGAATCCGAAGTGGATTGAAATCTGACCAGATGCGATATCTGCAATCATCTTAGGGATGAAGAATGGGTTGAACTTAGGACCGTTCTCCTCATGAGTAGCGAAGTACTTCACCTCATCCTCGAAAGTCTTGATACCACCGATACCTACACCGAATACAACACCAACGTTGTTCAAATCTTCAGTTTCAAGATCAATGTTTGCATCCTTTACACCCTGCATAGCGGCAATCATAGCCAACTGGGTATAACGGTCGAGCTTGCGAGCCTCCTTACGGTCAATCCATTCATTGATGTTCAGGTCCTTTACTTCGCAAGCGAACTTGGTCTTGAAATTAGTTGTATCGAAATGAGTAATAGGGGCAGCACCGCTCTTTCCAGCGAGGAGGTTCTCCCAAGTTTCCTCAGGAGAATTACCTACTGGAGTCACAGCACCAAGACCTGTTACTACAACTCTCTTTAATTCCATTTATAAAATTTTAGTTGCTAATTTACTTAGCGTTCTCCTCGATGTAAGCGATAGCGTCACCTACAGTAGCAATCTTCTCAGCCTTATCGTCTGGGATAGAGATAGAGAACTCCTTCTCGAACTCCATAATCAACTCTACTGTATCCAAAGAATCTGCACCGAGATCATTTGTGAAGCTTGCCTCTGGCTTAACTTCTGCCTCATCAACACCGAGTTTATCAACGATAATTGCCTTTACTTTGCTTTCAATTTCTGACATAATTGTAACCTTTAAAATGTTTATAATTCAATTTCTAATTAAAAATCCGGGTGCAAAGGAACACTTTTTTTTTGATATAAACAAATATTTCAGCAAAAAAAGTGCTTTTCGGTGCACAAACACCCCCAAATTGTGCATCTTTTTCGCCTTTTTTCGCTTTTTTGTTGGCTCTTTAAGATTATTTTGTTACTTTTGTACGGTATTAAATCAAATTGTTCAAACCATATGACATTTACAGAAAACGCTAACAAGATTTTTAATCAGGCGATAGCCGATTATCACATCAAAGACAACATTGATACTCCTATCAATAATCCATTCGAGGAAGGTACCATCGAGAACCGTCTCTACCTCAAGTGCTGGATCGATACCGTTCAGTGGCATTTCGAGGATATCATCCGCGACCCTCAGATCGACCCTGCAGAGGCACTCGTCTTGAAGCGCAGAATCGATAAGAGCAACCAGGACCGTACTGATCTCGTAGAGCAGATTGATTCTTACTTCCGCGAGGTTTACAAGGATGTAAAGGTGCTGGATGATGCACGCATCAATACCGAAAGTCCTGCATGGGCAGTTGACCGTCTCAGCATCCTTGCCCTCAAGATCTATCACATGAAGGAGCAGGTGGAGCGCCCTGAGGCTTCTGAAGATCACAAGGCTAAGTGCCAGGCTAAGCTCAACGTACTCCTCGAACAGCAGGTGGATCTTTCTACTGCCATCGACCAGCTCCTGGAGGACATCGAGGCTGGAAGAAAGTACATGAAGGTTTATCGACAGATGAAGATGTACAACGATCCTTCTACCAACCCTGTACTCTACAAGAAGTAAACCCGCATCAATCAGAATAGGAGCAGAGTAGGCTTTGTTTTTACCATAAAAGCGAAGCCCACTCTGCTTTACACCTTATTATATATATAAAGAGACTAAAAAAGATGAAGACAGAGCATATTCTCGTTATTAGATTTTCGGCCATGGGTGACGTTGCCATGACTGTACCTGTGATTTATTCATTGGCAAAGCAGTATCCTCACGTAAGAATCACCGTGTTAAGCCGTTCCTTTGCTCGCCCGTTCTTCGAGAATCTTGCCCCGAATGTCGGTTTCATGGAGGCTGACCTCAAGGGGGAATATAAGGGTGTAAAAGGTCTCAATGCACTCTATCGCCGGCTCATCGCCAAGCAGTTTACTGCGATAGCCGACCTTCATAGCGTTTTGCGCTCCAGCTATCTGCGCATGCGCTTCAACCTCTCCAACTTCAAGGTGGCACATATCGACAAGCATCGCAAGGGAAAGCGCAAGCTGGTGGCTTCCTCCGGCAAGGTGATGGAGAAGCAGCCTTCTTCCTTCCAGAATTACGCCGATGTCTTTGCCAAGTTGGGTTATCCTGTACAGATGGACTTCACTTCTCTCTTCCCGGAAGAAGGAGGAGACCTGAGTCTGCTCCCTGAGCAAGTTTTCCAGGTTACTGTTGATAACAGCAAGGATAAATCCACAGTTATCAACAAGGATGCTCATAACCCAGCGGAACCTTGGATAGGTCTGGCTCCATTCGCTGCCCACGAAGGCAAGATCTATCCGGTACAGCAGATGGAGAAGGTAGTAGAGCGCCTGATTCACAATCATCCTCACTGTCGCATCTTCCTTTTCGGAGGCGGAAAGACCGAAACTCCTGTGATGGATGCCTGGGAAGAGAAATATCCACAGGTGGTGAATGCTTCAGGCAAGCTCCATGGCATTTCCGACGAACTCATCCTGATGAGTCATCTCCGCCTGATGATCAGTATGGACAGCGGCAACATGCATCTGGCATCGCTGGTCAATACCCCAGTGGTCAGTATCTGGGGAGCCACCCATCCTTACGCCGGTTTCATGGGCTGGCATCAGAGTCCCGACAATGCCGTACAGCTCGATATGCCTTGCCGCCCATGCAGCATCTATGGCAACAAGCCGTGCATGCGTGGCGACTTTGCCTGCATGAAGAATATCTCGCCGGAGCTGATTGTGGAAAAGGTAGAGAACATATTAGAAATAAACGCAAAGAAGAGCCACCAATGACTCTTCTTTGCGTTTATTTCTAATCAGTAATCTACCGATTACCTTATCTTAACTTTTATTACTTCCACCTTGCCAGCCTGCACTTGCAAGTATCCATCTCCTTCAGTCTCCATACCACGCATACTTATACTCACATAATAGTTGCCAGGATTCAACTCTATGTCTGTGGTTCTACTACTGCCTATTTTCGAACTTTTAATGCATACTAATTTACCAGAGGCGTATTGATCTGCAAGATAGATATAAACATCACCAGTTCCCACAGAACTAGACCAACTTGGAAACTCTACCCTAACAATTCCTGTTGTAGGAATATCGTCATCATCTGATGAACAACCAACAAATGTAAACAAGCTCATAATAGCAAAAGCTAAACTAACGAGCATACTCATTTTCTTTCCCATAACTCTATTTTCTTATTTTGTTAATTACTACTGTCCAATAAAAAATGGCAATTCATTCTTTGAAGCTATTATTTCTTGACGTTGCAAATATACTATAATACTTTCATACATCTAAGTCTTTTTTCGTTTTTTAACACGAATATTACACCTTTTTAATAACTGTTTCTTGATTTTACCTGATAAATCAGTAAACCTCTAAAAATAAAGAAAGCATTTTATAAGGCTTTTGCCCTTACTATTATATTTGCACTTGGAAAAATAAAGAGGTGAAAATCTTTATATCTGCAAAC
>OCLH01000217.1_pt1 | contig 12089 bp, 9 predicted proteins | sample 1495891 | NCBI WGS metagenome assembly OCLH01 (sample SAMN03418266, study PRJEB22391) | human gut metagenome | biome: human-gut; feature: organic feature; material: feces | host: Homo sapiens | place: Tanzania | collected 2013-01
GATTGTGTGGTTGGCGGCATGGAAACTCGTTTCCAATGACGCAAAGCGCACAGTCGCTCCGCCAAATGCGAAGCATTCCACGTTGCTCCAAGGCTGTTTTTTATGTTTTTGTTTTTGATTCCATTCACGATTTGGCAACAATGCATACTCTATCCACTGAATTTTTCCACTGAACCAAAATAAAGCCAAGGGGTGCGGCAGAAATAATGCGAGTGTGTATCTCACGTGAGGTACACACTCGTATTTTTTATGTGTGGGGATTTTAATCGAATTTTTTGCGGCGGAAGATGAAGTTGCGGCCGAGGTATTTTTCACGCACCACGGGGTTGTCTGACAGTTCTTCGCTGGAGCCTTGAAAAAGGATTTTGCCCTCGAAAAGCAGGTAGGCACGGTCGGTGATACTGAGTGTTTCGGGTGCATTGTGGTCGGTGATCAGAATGCCGATATTCTTTTCCTTCAACTTATACACGATGCTCTGAATGTCTTCCACAGCGATAGGGTCAACGCCGGCAAAAGGCTCATCGAGCATGATGAACTTGGGGTTGATGGCAAGGCAGCGCGCAATTTCGCAACGGCGGCGTTCACCACCCGAAAGACGGTTACCCAGGTTTTTTCTTACCTTTTGCAAGTGGAACTCGTCGAGCAGCGATTCGAGTTTGTCGCGCTGGTATTCGGGCGTGGTGTTGGTCATTTCAAGCACAAGGCGAAGATTGTCTTCTACCGTGAGGGTGCGGAACACCGACGCTTCCTGTGGCAGATAGCCAATGCCCAACTTGGCACGCTTATACACTGGCAACTTAGTGATTTCCACATCGTTGAGAAATACACGACCCTCGTTGGGCGTAACCAGACCGGTGGTCATGTAGAAAGTGGTGGTTTTGCCGGCACCGTTCGGGCCGAGCAGACCCACAATTTCCCCTTGTCGCACATTGATTGACACATGGTTGGCAACCACGCGTTGGCGATACTTCTTCACCAGATTGTCGGTGCTCAACACCAGTTCGCCAGCTTCACCAGCTCTGTTGAGATCTGCAACGATGTCCTTGCTGCTTCGTTTTGGTGTAGCGGGTTTGCCAGCCTCGGCATTTTCTGTGGTGGCGGCATCGAGTTGTGGCTCGTTCTGCTGCTCTGCTGAAGTGTCGGCTGTTGTGACTGGTTTTGATGTCTTATTCCAGGGAAATTTCATATTCGATTGATGTATTGTTTACTTATTTGGCGATAAGGCGACTTTTGATGTAGTCGGTGAGCAGGTTGATTGCCACCTCGTTGTGTCCGCCTTGTGGCACGATGATATCGGCGTATTTCTTCGCAGGCTCGATGTGGAGGTTGTGCATAGGTTTCAGCACCTTCTCGTAGCGGTCGATTACCATTTTTGGAGTGCGTCCGCGCTCGATGCAGTCGCGTGAAATCACACGAATCAATCGCTCGTCGGCATCAGCGTCAACAAACACTTTGATATCCATCATATTGCGGAGGCGTGGGTCGCTAAACACGAGAATGCCTTCAATAATCACCACCTCGTGAGGTCCCATCGGAATGGTTTCCTCCTGACGCGAGCAGGTGAGATATGAGTAAGTGGGCATTTCGATAGCCTTGCCTTCTTTCAGCATGGTAAGGTGCTTGTGAAGGAGCGTCCAGTCGAAAGCCGCTGGTTCGTCGAAGTTGATATTCTGACGTTCCTCAGCAGGGACGTGGCTTGAATCCTTATAGTAATTATCTTGGCTGATAATTCCCACTTCGCCTTTTGGGAGGCGTTGCATAATTTTTCTCACTACAGTTGTTTTGCCTGAACCGGTACCGCCGGCGATGCCAATGATAAACATAATATTAAAGCGTTGTTAAGTGATAATTCCGTTTAAGGAATGTATTGCCCCATAAAACAACTATTGTTTTTGCGACAAAACATTTTACAAAGGTAACTTATTTCTCACAAATGAAAAAGAGGAAAAACATAAAAATGCTTATCCTCTTTTCTGTAGTTTAGAATTTTATTGCTTTTTCAGTTCTTCGTTAATCGCCCCGATGTAGTCGAGCAGTTCGTCGCGGCCACGGCGGTCTTCGCTTGAGGTGATGAAGATGGGTGGCAGTTCCTCCCATTGTTCGAGAAGCGTTTTCTTATACTCGTTCACGTTGCGAGTGCCGGCTTCACGGCCGAGTTTGTCCATTTTTGTGAACACGATGCTGAACGGAACACCGTTTTCGCCCAACCATTCCATAAATTCGAGGTCGATTTTCTGTGGCTTGTGGCGGCTGTCCACCAGCACGAAAAGGTTGGTCATCTGCTCACGCCCCAAAATGTAGCTGCGAATGATTTTTGAGAGTTGTTCGCGGCTGTCCTTGCCACGGCGTGCGTAGCCATAGCCGGGAAGGTCGACGATGTACCACTCATCGTTGATGATGAAGTGGTTGATAAGCATCGTTTTGCCTGGGGTTGACGATGTTTTAGCCAATCCGATGCGATTGGTGAGCATATTGATAAGGGAAGATTTGCCCACATTGGAGCGGCCGATAAAGGCGTATTCCGGTTTGAAGCCTTCGGGGCATTTCTTCACGTCGGTGTTGCTGATTTCAAATTCGGCAGACTTGATGTTCATATATTTAATGTGTGGATAATGATTTGACTGCAAAGGTAGTAAAAATCCGCCACACGCCAAAAAATGGGGTAGGGGCGTGTGGCGGTGTTGGTTGTCGGGTGGGGTAGTGCTACTGCGCTATTCAAGCATGGCGAGGAACTCGTCTTCTCCGATGATGGGAATGCCGAGTTTGCGTGCTTTTTCGAGTTTTGCAGGACCCATGTTCTCGCCAGCGAACACATAACTGGTGGCTGATGATATGCTGCTCACGTTCTTGCCGCCGTTCTGCTCAATCATCGCCTTGTATTCCTCGCGCGAATGCTTGGCAAACACACCGCTGATTACTATTTTCTTGCCAGCGAGTTTGTCGGTGCGGTTGGCAAGTTCGGCTTCGCTGAGGCACAGTTGCACGCCAGCCTCACGCAGTCGCTCAATAATCTCACGGTTGCCCTCTGCAGCGAAATAACCCACGATGGATTCCGCGATTTTCGGACCGATTTCGGGGATTGATGCCAATTCCTCGGCGTTCATCGCCATCAGGCGGTCGATGGTGTGGACATTTCTGGCAAGCACTTTAGCGGTGGTCTCGCCCACGTATGGGATGCCGATGGCAAACAGCACACGCTCGAACGGCACTTCAAGCGATTTACGTATGCCGCTGAGAATACGGTCCGATGCCTTGCGCTGGAAGTGCTCAAGGCGCATCAGGTCGTTGCCCGTGAGTGAATAGATGTCGGCAATGTTGTGCACCAGTCCGCTTTCGTGGAGTTGCACAGCCACCTCTTCGCCAATGCCGTCGATGTTCATGGCATGGCGTGCCACGAAATGCTCGATGCGGCCTGTGATTTGCGGTTTGCAGCCGTATTTGTTGGGGCATACCCATGCTGCCTCGCCCTCGATGCGAGTGAGAGGAGTGCCACACACAGGGCAGGTGCGCACAAACTCAATCGGGCGGCTGTCGGCTTTGCGGCGTTTCAGGTCCACGCCCACGATTTTAGGAATGATTTCGCCACCTTTTTCCACATACAGGTAGTCGCCTTCGTGAATGTCGAGTTGGCGAATGATGTCTTCGTTGTGCAGCGATGCGCGCTTCACGATGGTGCCCGACAGCAGCACCGGCTCAAGGTTGGCTACTGGAGTAATCACGCCGGTGCGGCCCACTTCAAAACTGATGAATTGCAGCTGTGAGCACTCACGCTCTGGCGCGAATTTGTAGGCGATGGCCCATCGTGGCGATTTGGCGGTGCTGCCAAGGTTGAGCCACTGGCGAATGGAATTGAGTTTAAACACCAAACCATCGGTGGCAACTGGCAGATTCTTGCGCTGCACGTCCCATTGGTCGATAAAGTCCTTCACGGCATCAATCGAATCGAGAACCGAGTGCTCAGCCACTTTGAATCCCCATTTCTTCAACGCTTCCATGCGCCCTGTGTGGGTGCTGAAGTCGTTTTCGCTAAATAGGCCTGGGGCTGACGCTTCAAGTTGGTCGCCCAGCAGGAAATAGAAGTAGGCATCGAGTCCACGGCGCGCCACCTCGGCAGAATTTTGCATTTTCAATGTGCCGGCGGCGGCATTTCGTGGATTGGCAAACAGAGGTTCCTCGTTAAATTCGCGCTCCTTGTTGAGGCGTTCGAAACTTGCCCACGGGAGCAGAATCTCGCCACGCACCTCGAATTTGTCGGGCCAGTCGCCGGGCTGGAGTTGAAGCGGCACACTCTTGATGGTGATGACATTGGCAGTGACATCGTCGCCACGCACACCGTCGCCACGCGTCACGGCACGCATAAGCCGTCCGTGCTCGTAGGTGCATGAAATGCTGGTGCCGTCGTACTTCATTTCGCCCACAATCTGCACAGGCTCGCCGCCCAAACCGTCTTTGGCACGGCGCAGAAAGTCTTGCACCTCCTCAATGGAATAGGAGTTGCCGAGGCTCTGCATGGGGCGTTCGTGAAGCACTTGCTTGAACCCCTGGCTGATGTCGCTACCCACACGCTGCGTGGGCGAGAGCGGGTCGGCAAATTCGGGGTGTGCCTTTTCAAGGTCCTCCAGTTCGTGCATCATGAAGTCAAACTCCATATCGCCGATGGTGGGCTGATTGAGCACATAGTAGTTATAGTTGTGGCGATTCAGTTCGTCGCGCAGTTGCTTGATTTTTGCTTCAATGTCGGTCATAGAAATATATATTCTAATGTGGCGGTGGCAAAAAATGCCATTGTGCCGACGCATTGTAAACATGCCCAAGGCATGTCCCTACGTTCATGGCGTTGATTGCTTGTGTAAATTTTGCTCCGCCTTTTTTTGTGATTTGACGGGTATTTCACCCATTTGTTCTTCTCACAAAAATAGGCAAAAAAATGGAGCCACGCAAATGTGCCTCCATAATTTAAGGGAATGATTATTGGAGGTAGGGGGAAAAAATAAGGTGGGAAAATCTTTTGGATTTTCTCACCTTTGGAGGATTGGTGATTCGGCTGGGACTCAAACCCAGGACCCACAGCTTAGAAGGCTGTTGCTCTATTCAGCTGAGCTACCGAACCAGATTCTTCTTGGCTTGATGCACAAGAACGTTCTTTAGCGCAGTTACGGGGAGTGCCCGATACTTTTGCGACTGCAAAGTTAATAACTTTTTTGTTCCCCACCAAAATTTTCGCCAATTTCGCCTAATTTTTCGGGTGGAAATGCCGTGGAAATGGGCGATGAGTGCTGGGCGCGTGCCGTAAATTAGCGTTGGAAGTAGGATTTTGGGAGTTGGCGCATGTTGTAGCGCGACGCCATGGTTTCGCCGTAGGCACCTGCCGAGCGAATGGCGAAGATGTCGCCTCGCTTCGACACTGGCAATTTCTCGTCGTGGGCAAACACGTCGCTTGATTCACAAATCGGCCCTACCACATCATACACATCGCTGGCGGTGTCGCGTGACGAGATGTTTTGAATCACATGGTGCGCCTGGTAAAGCGCTGGGCGAATCAGGTCGGTCATGCCGGCATCGAGAATCACAAATTTCTTGTTGCGGTTTTCTTTCACAAACACCACGCGGGCAATCAGCGAGCCGCATTGTGCCACGATGGAGCGTCCGAGTTCGAAGTGAAGTTCCTGACCTTTGCGGAGTTTGAGTTTGTGCTTGAAAGTGTTGAAGAAATGCTCAAAATCGGGAATAGCGTTCACATCGGGCTTCACATAGTCGATGCCAAGTCCGCCGCCCACGTTAATCATTTCAAAATGAATGTCGTGACGGTCGAAATAGTCGAGCAAACCATTCACGCTGTCGCAAAGCATACTGAAAGGCTTCATGTCGGTGATTTGCGAGCCCACATGGAAGTGCAAGCCACGCAAGTGGATATTGGGCAACGAGAGCGCTTTGTTCACAGCTGTGGAGAGCATTTCAATATTGATGCCAAACTTGTCTTCCGCTGTGCCTGTGGTGATGTAGCGGTGGGTGTGTGCGTCGATGTCGGGGTTCACACGGATTGAGATGTTGGCAACTTTTCCTTTTTTGCCAGCCAACTCATTGATTACTTCCAGTTCAGGAACCGACTCCACATTGAAACTGTAGATGTCGTTGTCCAAGCCAAGGTTGATTTCTGGGTCGGTTTTTCCCACGCCAGAATATACCATGCCATTAGCGGCAAAGCCAGCAGCGAACGCCGCACTGATTTCGCCACCACTTACGAGGTCAACGCCAAAGCCCTTTTTCGCGATTTCTTCAAGAATGGTCTTGTTGCCGTTTGCCTTCACGGCATAATGCACCTTGAAAGGGTGACCCTTGATTTGACGGTTGATTTCATCGAGCGTCTTGTTTAGCAACTTCAAATCGTAGTAGTAAAATGGAGTTGGCGTGTCTTGAAATGATTGCAATGGAAAACGATACATATTGTTTTTATATTTGAGTAGATAAGCATTTCCTCTCGGAAACCTGTAAATTCTAAAAGTCTAAATTTCTTGAATATATGGAGTGCCAGAAAAAACACATCATAGCGTGGAAACATGCACATATTTTCACAAACATGGGAAACATGCCGAAGTCACGCTCCCACGCTATGGTGCTGTTGGGGATATTACCCATTGAGTTATTCCGTTTCCTCTTCTGAGGTGAAAGCGTTCCAGCCCTGCGCGCGAATGGCTATTTCGGCATCGTCGCGAGTGACCATAAATGCACCAAGTTCGGGCTTGGTGATGCGTCCAATCAGTTTGGCTGACTTCATCTTTTGCACCTTCTCGTGGTCGGTGAGCGGAACGGTGAAAAGCAATTCATAATCCTCGCCGCCATTCATCGCCGCTGTCACGAGGTTCATGTTCAGTTCCTCAGCCATCACTGCTGTCTGATAGTCGATAGGAATGCGGTCCTCATAGATGCGGCAGCCCACATTGCTATCCTTGCAGATGTGGAGCAATTCGCTCGACAGACCGTCGCTCACGTCCATCATGGCAGTAGGCTGGATGCCGAGTTCCTTGAGTTTGGCAATCACATCGCGTCGAGCCTCAGGCTTGAGTTGGCGTTCGAGAATGTATTCACGGCCGGAGAAATCGGGTTGGAAGTCCTTCTCGCCTGCACCAGCCTCACGCTCGCGCTCCAGCAGTTGGAGTCCCATATAGGCTGCACCGAGGTCGCCACTCACGCACACGAGGTCGGTGTCTCTTGCACCGCCACGATACACAATCTTGCCCTCTTCGCCCTCGCCAATACAGGTGATGGAGATAATCAATCCTGTGACCGATGCCGAGGTGTCGCCACCCACAATATCAACGCCATATTGCTCACAAGCCAAGCGAATGCCGGCGTAGAGTTCATTGATATGCTCAACGGTGAAACGCTTCGAGATGCCGAGCGACACGGTGATTTGCTTTGGCTGGCCGTTCATGGCATACACATCGCTGAAGTTGACCACAGCCGCCTTGTAGCCCAAGTGGCGAAGTGGCGTGTATGTCAAATCGAAGTGAATGCCTTCGAGCAGCACATCGGTGGTGACGAGTGCGCGCAAGTTGCAGTCGGTGCTATAATCGAGCACCGCGCAGTCGTCGCCCACGCCCATTTGCGTAGTTGAATTTTTGATTTGAACATCCTTGGTGAGTTGCTCAATCAGCCCAAACTCACCAAGGGTAGAAATTTCAGTTTCGTTCATTTTAATGTTGTTACGCCTCACACAAATCTCACAGATTTTTCTGCTTTGGCCTCTCACAGATTCCACAGATCTCACAGAGGTTTATTTTGTTCACACAGATTCAACGGATTCAACGGAAAAACATCAAATCATTATTCCGTGAAATCAGTGAGATCTGTGTGAGGCAGTCTTTTATAACTCTTCGAATTGGTTGATGATTTCTTCCATTACCATCGACATGATTGGCTCGGCCTTGGCTGCTGCGATTTGCACTTCTTCGTGGCTTACCTTCACCACTTCGATGCCTTCGCCGCCGAGGTCGGTGATTACCGACATGCCAAACACCTCCATGCCCATGTGGCGTGCCACAATCACTTCTGGCACGGTGCTCATGCCCACTGCATCACCACCGATGCGAGAGAAGTAGCGGTATTCGGCTGGGGTTTCAAATGTAGGACCTTGTGTGCCCACATACACACCTTCCATCAGGCGAATATTCTTCTCTGCCGCAATCTCTTTCGCCTTCTTAATGAGGCGGTGGCTGTAAGGCTCGTCCATACTTGGGAAACGTGGGCCAAGTTCGTTATAGTTTTTGCCACGCAATGGGTGCTCTGGGAAGAGGTTGATGTGGTCGTTGATAATCATCAAGTCGCCGATGCGGAACTTTGGGTTCATACCGCCTGCTGCATTCGACACGAAAAGAGTCTTAACGCCCAACTTGTTCATCACGCGCACTGGGAAAGTGGCTTCCTTCATACTGTAGCCCTCGTAGAAGTGGAAACGGCCTTGCATAGCCATGATGTACTTGCTGCCGAGGTTACCAAAAATCAAGCGGCCACTGTGGCCCTCAACTGTTGACACAGGGAAGTTAGGAATTTCCGAATAAGGGATTGCCACCTTAATGTCGATATGCTTCACAAGTTCTCCCAAGCCAGTGCCCAGGATAATTGCTGTTTTAGGCATTTCGCCCACTTTTTCTGTAATATAAGCTGCGGTTTCGCTAATCAGTTCTAACCAGTTTTTTTCTTGTTCCATAATATTGTTGGTTTAGTTTCAAAATAAATAATTGGGGATATATCACGCCGGTGCCACATGTCGGTAAAGTGTGTGCTGCACCGTCATTTGTTGTAAAAAAATATTATTCTTCAGTAGGGGCATTGATTTTCGCCTCAAGCACGTGTATAAACTCGTCTTCGTTCACATTCACCGTCACCCTGATAGGAATGAAGTAGATGTATGAGCGCATTTCAATCGGGAAATATGGATTGTTGAGAATGCGCACCGCGTCTTTCTCGGTGGTGACAATGAATTTTTGCGCACCTTGCAACTCGTTGAAAATCTTGATAATGTATTTAAAATCCTCACGAGTGTAGTCGTGGTGGTCGTCGTAATGAATCACCTTCACCTGCGCATTGAAGCTACGCAGATACTTCACGAATGGGCGCTGGTTGGCAATGCCGGTAAGTCCTAAAATTAGGTCGTTCGGTCCGAGGAACGACAGGTTTTCGAGCAGCACCTGCGAAATGGGGAACACGGGCTTAGGATAAGCGTATTCGATGCGCGAGAAATAGAGTTTTTGCGATGGATAGAGGTCCAAGTTCTTACTGCTCAACTTCATATCCAGTGGCGAAATGTCGTAAGGGCACTTGGTCACTATCACGATATCCGCCTTCAAAATATAGCGGAATGGTTCACGGAGCGTGCCCAAAGGCAAGAGGCGGTCGTTGTGTGGTGGTCGGTTGTAGTCCACCAGCACGATGTTTACCTTTGGCTTCACATAGCGGTGCTGGAAAGCGTCGTCGAGCAAAATCAAATTGATGTCGGGGTCGAGCTTCAGCATTTCGTGAATACCCTTTCTGCGGTCTTCACACACAGCCAGCGTAATCATGCCCAAGAACTTATGGTAAATTTGATATGGCTCGTCGCCCAGGTCCTTTGGTCCGAGCGTTTCACGCGCCATGATAAAGCCGTGAGTTTCGCGCTTGTAGCCACGGCTGAGCACACCGATGTGGTATTTCTGGCACAGTTCCTCCACGATGTATTCCACATGTGGCGTTTTGCCAGTGCCGCCCACCGTGATATTGCCCACCGACACTACCGGCACATCAAACGACTCCTGCTTGAGTATGCCCATGTTGAAGGCGGCGTTGCGTAGCCAAACCCCTGCCCCGTAAATCCACGAGAATGGAGTGAGGATTAGCTCAACTGCGGTCTTGCGCTGTTCTTTATTTAATATTTTAGTTAAAAATTCCTTCAATTTCAGATTGAGATAAAATGAGATTATTTCAGTTCGGTTTCGGGGAGCAGACACAAAATGTGGTCGCGGTGCAGAATAGCCTGAATGCTCTCGTAGTAGGCGTAGAACATGCCCATGTCGCGCTTCATCTTCTCTGTGGTGCGCATTTGCATATACTTTCCGAGCATCGCCATCATGTTTTCCTCCATTGTAGGATAACACTCCACGCTGTAGTAGCCAGTGTTGAGCCCCGCTTTCTTTGCAGTCCACTCTATGGCATCGGCAAGCGAGCCAAATTGGTCGATTAAACCTATCTTTTTAGCAGAGATGCCGTCCCATACGCGTCCGCCACCTATTGCCTTGATTGAATCCTGCTTCACTTTTCTGCCATCGGCACAGCGTTTGGTAAACAGTTCGTAACCTTCATTCACGCTGTTTTGAATCGACTGGCGTTGGACTGGTGTGAGTCGTTTCGAGAGCACGCCCATCGCCAAGAGGTCGGCGTTTTCGTTGGTTTTCACCACTTCCACATTCACGCCAATTTTGTTTTCCACCAAATCCTGTGCGCAAGGTATCACGCCAAAGATGCCTATGCTGCCCGTGATGGTGGTGCTGTCGGCAAATATACGGTCGGCGCCACACGAGATGTAGTAGCCGCCCGAAGCCGCATAGTCGCCCATCGACACGGCGAACGTCTTACCCGCCTTTTTGAAGTTTTCGAGGGCGTGCCAAATTTGCTCGGAGCCAAATGCGCTGCCGCCGGGCGAGTTCACACGCAGCACCAGAGCCTTCACATCATCGTTGCGCTGGAGTTTGCCAATGCAGTCCACCAGTTGTTCGCTGTCGATGCCTTCGCCTGGTGTGCCGCCGTCGATTTCACCGCAAGCATACACCACTGCTATCACGCCGTCTTTATTTTCGCCAGCGTCGTAGTTGGTGGCAAGCATTTGTGGCGACACGAAGTTCAGGTCGTCGGTCTCCTTCACGTTGGTGAGTTTGCGAAGACGGTTCTCAAATTCGGGGCGATAGATTTTCGCGTCCACCAAATGGCGCTTAATCAGAGTGTCGGCTGGCTGCACCAGCAGTATGCTGTCCACGTATTGGTTGAACGCGCCACGGTCAATCTTTCTGGCGTCTGCCATTTCGTTTTCAATCACGCCCCAGATGTTGCCCAGATACAGTTGCTGCTGTTCGCGGTTTTCGGGACTCATGGCGTTGAGCATGTAAGGCTCCACGGCGCTCTTGTAGGCGCCCACACGAATCACCTGCATTTCCACGCCTATGTTGTCGAGCACTTTCTTGAAATAGGGCGTACACGAAGCCATGCCGTGTACATCCACCGCGCCCACAGGGTTGATGAAAATGCTGTCGGCTGCCGTAGCCACATAGTAGTCGCCTTGGTCGAAGCCCATGTTGCCGTAGGCATATACCCATTTTTTGCTTTTCTTGAAATTGACGATGGCTTTTCTGATGGCACGCAGTGTGGCAGGAGCGGCTTGCACGCCATTGCAGTTGAGCACCACGCCGTCGATGTTGTCGTCGAGCATCGCCACACTGAGCGATCGTTCAATATCTTGCAGACTGGCGCCTTTTTCCGATCCTTGAAGTATCGCTATCAATTCGTTGACGCTACTCACTTCCTCGCTGCGTTCTTCCACAGCACCACTCAAGTCGATTTTGAGAATGGAATGGCTTTTCACCGTGGCGGTGCCGCGACCCATCGACAGCGAAATCGACACGCCGAGCATCAGCACGCAAAGCATAGCCACCATGATAGCAATAAAGGAGCCCACAAACGAGCCGCATATAATCAGGAAAAATTTCTTCAACATAGCGTTAAAATTTGAGCCAGTGGTTTAAAAAACACACCCTTTTCCGCAAGGGCAGATATTCAATCATACAAAGATAATGGTTTTTTCACAACTTTCCCTCCATAATCCATAAAAAATCACGCTTTTCACATTAATAAAGTAGAAAATAGCACAATTTACCTGTGCAACAGACCTATAATCTCCACCTAACTCAACATGCCAAAGGCGAAAGCACTGAAAAACTATAAAAATAGTGAATGAAGAAGTAGAGGTTTTGTGGAGGCTTGTAGCCGTTGGAAACGGCTGATTATGGTTAACTCCATGCAAGCGAATGAAGCTCCGCAGGAGCGAATGAGCGCAGCTTGGAGAT
>OCLH01000220.1_pt1 | contig 12018 bp, 10 predicted proteins | sample 1495891 | NCBI WGS metagenome assembly OCLH01 (sample SAMN03418266, study PRJEB22391) | human gut metagenome | biome: human-gut; feature: organic feature; material: feces | host: Homo sapiens | place: Tanzania | collected 2013-01
CGTCAAGCAGTTGGGTGAAACCATCCATCGTGTCAAGCCTTGGGTGAAGTTCGGTGTTTCTCCTTTCGGTATCTATCGCAACAGGAAAAACTCTCCGATAGGATCTCAGACTTTCGGTCTTCAGAACTACGATGATCTCTATGCCGATGTTCTCCTTTGGGTAAACAATGGCTTCATCGATTACTGCGTGCCTCAGATCTATTGGGAGATAGGTAACAAGGCGGCAGATTATAAGACTCTCATCCAGTGGTGGAACAAGTATGCCGGCAACCGTCCTCTTTATATAGGTGAGGATATCGAGCGTACAGCTAAGTTTGCTGATCCAGCGAATCCGAAGAGTCATCAGTTGCCGGCTAAGCATCGCCTTCACCAGCAGATGAATAATGTACAGGGTACCGTGCTCTGGTATGCCAAGACTGCAGCAGATAACGTAGGCAACATCGGACATACCCTGCGCGATTATTACTGGAAATATCCTTCGCTTCCTCCATTGATGCCGTTCCTCGACGATAAGGCACCAAAGGGTGTGAAGAGTCTGAAGATGGAGTGGACAGAGAAGGGACCTCTGCTTACCTGGAAGGCTCCAAAGGCAAAGAAGAAGAAATGGGGCGATGTAGCCAACCGCTTTGCCATCTACCGTTTCGAAAAGGGAGCGCCAGTGAATCTCAATGATGTCACCGCTCTCCAGGCAGTTATTTACGATACCACCTATCCGATACCATACGTAAAGGATCAGAAATATACCTATGTCGTTACTGCGCTCGATCGAGTTGGTAACGAGAGTAAGGGTAAAAAGAAAACCGTTTCGCTTTAGGCGAAGCGGTTTTTTCTTGTTTCTATCATTTAGCGTTTTCTTCTTTCTGTCATTCTGATTCAGAGCGGTTTTTCTTGTTAAAAGCCTGGAATTGTACCTTTAACCATAAAAAAACACTAAAAAGATTCAGTATCTCAAATTTTATTTGTACTTTTGCAGAGTCATTTCAGCGTTCCATTTGTTTTCTAATGCAACACTAAGATGAATGGAGTGCTGATTTGAGAGAATTGCTGAGAAACCTAGATGTTGATCAGAACCTATTAATTAATATTACTAACGTAAGTGTTGCTAACTTTAGGGATGAAAATTAAGAGTTTTTTGATGGCAGCTTTGGCGGCATTTTCTTTGTCGGCTAGCGCTCAGTCTTTGTCTCCTGGCACTAAGTGGCATTGGGACAAGGGTACAATCGTAGTGGAGACACCAGAGCGTCCTGCAGGACAGCAGAATGTTTTGGGATTGACTGCTCCAAAGTTGAAGACAGTACGTGTGGGCTTTGTCGGTCTGGGTATGCGTGGTCCTTGGGCAGTAATGCGTTTCTGCCATATTCCAGGTGTAGAGATCGTTGCCTTGTGTGATTACGAGGAGGCTCGTGCAGAGAAATCACAGGAGTACTTGCGCAAGCAGGGTTTGAAGCCTGCTGATATCTATAGCGGTGAGAAGGGTTATGAGGCTTTGTGCAAGCGTAATGACATCGACCTGGTTTATATCGCTGCCGACTGGAACCACCATTTCCCAGTTGCCAAGTTTGCAATGGAGAATGGTAAACATACTGCTATTGAGGTGCCTAGTGCCATGAACCTGGATCAGTGCTGGAGCCTGATCAACTTGAGCGAACAGACTCGCAAGCATTGCTTCATCTTGGAGAACTGCTGCTACGACTACTATGAGATGAATGCGCTGGCGATGGCTCAGGATGGCGTCTTCGGTGATATCATCCGTGCTGAGGGTGCTTATATCCACTGTCTCGAGGACTTCTGGGATGCTTACTGGAAGGATCCTGCTGACAATGACAAGGACAACCTCCACTGGCGTATGAAGTATAATATGGAGAACCGTGGTGATGTTTATCCTACTCACGGCTTGGGTCCTGTTGCTCAGTGTCTGAACATTCACCGTGGCGACCGCTTCACTACGCTCGTTGCTATGGATACAGAGTCTTTCGTAGGTAAGGACTGGGTGAAGAACAAGAGCGGCAAGGAGTGCAAGGAGTTCCGCAATGGTGACCATACTACTACCTTGATGCGTACAGCTAAGGGTAAGGTGGTGGAGATTCAGCACAACGTGATGACTCCTCAGCCATACAACCGCCTGTTCAAGCTCACAGGTACCAAGGGTTACGCTACCAAGTATCCTACAGAGGAGTTTGCTCTTTCTGGCGAGGCACTCAAGGGTACAGGTGCTCCTCAGATGGATAACCTCAATGCTCATGGTTTCATGAACAAGGAGCAGAAGGAAGCTTTGACCAAGAAGTATTATCACCCAATCTTGAAGAAGTATGGTGAGCTGGGTCGTCAGATGGGTCACGGTGGTATGGACTTCATCATGGACTCTCGTCTGGTTTACTGCTTGCAGAATGGTTTGCCATTGGATATGGACGTTTACGATTTGGCTGAGTGGTGCTCTTTGGCTGAGTTGGGCGCGCTCTCTATGGACAACAACTGTGCTGCTGTTACCTTCCCAGACTTCACCCGTGGTTTCTGGAACAAGCAGGATGGTTACAAGCATCAGTATGCTTCTCCTGAGGCTGAGGCTGCTACAGAGGCTGCCGCTGCTGCTTATACCAAGGCGCAGAAGGAGGCTACCGCTAAATTCAAGTTGTGGAACCTTTATGATGCTGTAGCTGCTGCCAAGAAGGCTAACAATGCCAAGGCTTTGAAGTCGGCTACTGCTAAGTACAACAAGGCTGTAGCTGCTGCCAAGAAGGCTATGAATGCTAAGAAGTAATATCAACTCCCCATAAAAAAACAATCCCGGCTCTGAGATTCTAACGATGAATCTCGTAGCCGGGATTAATTTTTTGTTAAATTCTCGGAAAAACTTGGTTGTTTCGTGTATTTGATGTATATTTGCAAATCATAAGATAGCTATTTCTTGTAAATAGAATATATAACTTAAGAGAAGATAGAAAATGAAACGGATTAAGGTTTTAGTTTTTAGCATGTTGGCTGCCATGATGCTTGCATCTTGCGGTACAACGCAGAAGGTGCCTCTTACGGGTCGCACCCATCGCATCTCTGTTTCTGATGCACAGGTTTTGAGTTTGTCTAATCAGGAATATACCAAGTACATGGCTTCGGCGAAGAAATCTACCAATGCAGTGAAGACTGCGCAGGTGGTAAGAGTAGGAAAGCGACTGGCAGCTGCCGTGGAGACCTATCTCAAGGAGAACGGATATGCCAATGATCTGCAGAACTATTCCTGGGAATTCAACCTCGTGCAGGACAATAGTGTGAATGCCTTCTGTATGCCTGGCGGAAAGATTGTGGTATATGAGGGCTTGCTCCCAGTAGCTTCCAGCGATAATTCGCTCGCCATCGTACTGGGACATGAGATTGCACACGCTGTGGCTAAGCATAGTGCCGAACAGCTTTCCAAGGCTCAGAACCAGCAGGTAGGTACCAGCATTCTGAGCGGTGTGCTGAATCAGGCTGTAGGTAATGGAGTGGGAGATCTGGCGGGTGCCGTAGCCGGACAGTATTTCTCCTTCCGTAATCTGAAGTATTCGCGTGAAAACGAAACAGAAGCCGACTATATGGGTTTGATCTTTGCTGCGATGGCAGGCTACGATCCTCAGCAGGCGATACCTTTCTGGGAACGTATGGCTGAGGCTTCGGGCAATCAGGGCAAGAGTGATATCTTCAGCGATCACCCTTCCGATGCCAAGCGTATTGCTGCCTTGAAGGCGGCGATGCCTACAGCGCTGAAGTACTACAAGCCTCAGGGACAGACTTCCGTATCTACTACTAAGAAAACGGGCGTCAAGACCATTAAGGCTAGCTCGCTGATGAAGAAATCAACTAAAAAATAACGATATGATGGAATATATCTCTCAAAACCTCTGGCTATTTTGGACTGTCATCATGTTCATCTGCCTCATCCTGGAGTTGTCTTCGGGCGACTTCTACGTGACTTGTTTTGCCATCGGTGCGCTCATCAGCATACCTGTGGCTGTGATGGATGCTCCGTTCTGGGTTCAGGTAGTGGTCTGGGCGGTATGTTCCGTACTCAGTATCCTGCTGATCCGTCCGCATCTGGTAAAGGCCATCCATAAGGGAGCCGATCATCGGAAGAGTAACTCCGATGCCCTTGCCGGACAGATAGGCGAGGTGAGTGAAACCATCGTTGCCGGCGGGTATGGAAGAGTGAAGCTCGACGGTGATGACTGGAAGGCAGAAGCTCCAGGCGCTGTAGGTGATATCGCCAAGGGCACCCGTGTAAGAGTGATGGGACACCAGTCTATCATTCTCCAGGTAGAGAAGTACTAACTTTTAATTATAAACATCATGGAAATAGGACTTTATGTATTGATCGCTCTAGTGCTGCTTGCACTGGTAGTGGTAAAGAAAACCATCGTGATCATTCCTCAGAGTGAGACTAGAATCATCGAGCGATTGGGTCGCTATTATGCTACCCTGAAGCCAGGTATCAACATTATCATTCCTTTCATCGACCAGGCAAAGACCATCGTGGCGATGCGTAGAGGAAGCTATACCTATACCAGCAGCATCGACCTTCGTGAACAGGTTTATGACTTCGACCGCCAGAATGTGATTACCAAGGATAATATCCAGATGCAGATCAATGCTCTGCTTTATTTCCAGATTGTAGATCCTTTCAAGAGTGTGTATGAAATCAACAACCTGCCTAACGAGATCGAGAAGTTGACTCAGACTACCCTTCGTAACATCATCGGTGAGATGGAGCTCGACCAGACGCTTACCTCCCGTGATACCATCAACACCAAGCTCCGTGCGGTGCTCGATGATGCCACCAACAAGTGGGGAATCAAGGTAAACCGCGTAGAGTTGCAGGATATCACTCCTCCTGAGAGTGTGCTCCAGGCGATGGAGAAGCAGATGCAGGCTGAGCGTAACAAGCGAGCTACCATCTTGACTTCAGAAGGTGAGAAGGAGAAGCAGCGTCTGCTCTCCGAAGGTGAAAAGGCGGCGATTGTCAACAAGGCTGAGGCTGCCAAGCAGCAGGCCATCCTGAGAGCCGAAGGTGAGGCTACTGCCCGCATCCGCAAGGCTGAGGCTGAGGCCATCGCTATCCAGAAGATTACCGAAGCCGTAGGTCAGAGTACCAATCCTGCCAACTATCTGCTGGCGCAGAAATACATCACCATGATGCAGGAAGTGGCTCAGGGTAAGGATAATAAGGTGGTTTATCTGCCTTACGAGGCTACCAACCTCCTGGGGTCTATTGGTGGTATCAAGGATTTGTTTAAACAGTAAGCAAGTATTCAGTAATCAAGCAAGTGTTCAGTAATCAAGCAAGTATTCAGTAGTAAAGATATATGGCAAAGAAAATTTGTATTGTAGCAGGTGCCCGACCAAACTTCATCAAGGTGGCTCCTGTGATGAGAGCGATAGAGAATGCCCAGAAAGCGGGCGAGGAGATGGAGTGCAAGCTGGTCTATACCGGTCGTGAAGACGATGAGACCCTCGAAGACTCCCTTTTCTCTGATTTGGGTATCCGCAAGCCGGATATTTATCTGGGCGTGGAATGTGAGAATATGAATGAGCTGACCGGTATGGTGATGGCACAGTTTGAGCGCTATCTCCAGCAGAATCCTACGGATGTGGTGATTGTGGTGGATGATCTGGCTTCTACCATGGCTGTGGCTATCGTCACCAAGAAGCAGGGTGTTCAGTTGGCTCACATCGCCGCAGGTACCCGTAGCTTCGATATCACGATGCCGAAGGAAATCAACCGTCTGGTGATCGATGGTCTCTCTGATATCCTCTTCACCGCAGGTATCTCCAACAACAGTATCGCCAACAAGGAGGGTGCCGAACTCTCTAAGGTTTATATGGTGGGTAATGTACTCATTGATAACATCCGATTCCTGCAGCAGCGTATGAAGCGTCCTCAGGTGATGGATGAACAGCATCTGGAAGATGGCAAGTATATGGTGCTTACCTTGAACCGCAAGGCTATTGTCAACAATATCGATGAGATGAAGACCTTGATCTCAACAATCGACCGTGTGGCTCGCCAGGCTGGCATCAAGGTTCTGGCTCCTTTGCGTGGCAAGGCATTGGGATTCGTGCTTGCCTTCAAGGCTTACCAGGATGTGGCTGACCATCAGTCGGGTATCATGGTTGTACAGCCTCAGGGTTATCTCGATTTCTCTTATCTCTCAGCCCACGCCATGGGTGTGATCACCGATTCGGGTAATGTGGCAGAAGAGGCTACCTTCAATGGTGTGCCTTGCATCACCCTGAATAGCTATACCGAGCATCAGGAAACCGTAACCGTAGGAACCAACGAACTCGTTGCTGAAGATCCGGAGAAGCTTCAGCAGGCGATGGAGAAGATTGTGAAGGGTGAATGGAAGAAGGGTGGTATTCCTGATAGATGGGATGGACGATCGGCAGAACGCATCGTTCAGATTATCAATGGATAATCACTAATCTCTACTCAATACAATAAATAATAAAGCCAGCGACCGAAAAATCGCTGGCTTAATTGTTTATCATTTAATCGGTTCCGATACCGGATAATCATACTGTTTGTAATAGGAAGGAGTCTTAGGGTTATTATACCAGTTTCCTTCTACGCTTACTCCAATGGAGAAATTCTTGTTGGTGTATCTGACTCCGGCACCTAATACATTGGCACCGGCAGCTCCCATACCATATCCTCCAGGCATTACGCCCATTCCCCAGGCGCCGGGATACATGCCATATCTGCCATATCCGTAAGGACCATATCCGGCATAACGGCTGTAGATGGAATTGTAGTTGTTGGCTACACTTACCTGTCCATATACGTATGCCTCCCAATGCTCATTAAACTGATAGCCCAGAATGCCATACACACCACCATCCCGGAAATTGTCGCCTCCGTAATTGATGTTGTTGAGATAGGTACCCAAAGCCATCCACAGCTTGTTGTCCTTGGTAAGCGGCGTAAGATACGTAGCATTGATGGTCTGGGTAAAACCGCCCCAGTGTGGCGCATGCTTGCCGAAAGTGGCGAAGACCGAAAGATCTACCGAGAGGTTCAGTCCCTTATGGAGTCCCCAGCCATATCGGTTCCAGCCATATTTGCCCCAGTCATTTCCCCAATAGTCATAGCTGTTTCCCAATCCTCCCGAATTGACCAGATTCGAAATAGGATTGTTGTAATAATCACTATCCTGCGGATTCTTCAGATAACTGCCCGTCTTGTAGAGTTCGTCATTGTTGGAATCTATATTCCGGATAGGGGTATAGGGATTCTTCATCGGTTTTCCGCCATATACCACAGTCTTCCCGTCCTGATATACCGTATCGCCTGGCAACAGCCAGTCTTCCCTCGGACTGTCCTGACTGTGCAGAGGTCCGAAGCTCACGTGCTGTGCCTGGGCTTTCATTCCTATCAGAGCGAAGCCCAGGAGAAGGAGATATAATCTTTTTGTTGTCATCATATCAAATCTTTTATGTAGCCTCGTTTTCGAAGCTTTTTATGTTATTCACCAATTTTCGAGCATCATTTTGCCCGTTTCTGTCATTTTGCACGCAAAGATATAAAGAAAGTTTGAGAAAAGCATAATTTTTTAGAATAAAATCATTATCTTTGCAATCAATAACATAAAAAACAGATTTAAGTATTAAGAAAATGAAAAAGATAATAACGATATCTGCCCTCTTGCTGGCTGCTTTTGCTCCTCAGGCAATGGCGCAGGAACAGACTCAGCCAACTCTGCAGACTGCCCGTCCGGCATTCGATAACGAGCTGCTCCCTTGGGAGACACCTCGTGATACCACCTGCCACGAGGTACTGCTGGAAACCACGATGGGCAATATCCGTGTGGCTCTTTATAACGATACTCCGCATCACCGCGACAACTTCCTCAAGCTCGTGAACAGCGGATATTACAACGGCTGTATCTTTCAGCGTGTCATCAAGAACTTTATGATCCAGGGCGGTGATTATTCCTGTCGCAAGGTGACTCCTGGAAAGGTGGAGAAGTTTGATGTCAACTATACGGTACCAGCCGAAATCATCTATCCTAAATATTACCACAAGCGCGGTCAGCTCTGTGCAGCCCGTGAGGGAGATGATGAAAATCCAACCAAGGCATCTGCTTCCACCGATTTCTATATCACCTGGGGCAGAAACTTCTCTCCCCGACAGATGGAATATTATGTAGAGAAGGAGAAGAGAGAGGGCGCAAAGTCTTATGCTCTGCCTTCCGATCAGTTGCAGCAGGGCTACATCAAGCATGGTGGCGTGCCTCATCTTGACAATGGCTATACCGTGTTCGGCGAAGTGCTGGAAGGTATGGATGTGGTAGATAAGATCCAGAATGTGGCTACCAACAAGGACAACAATGACCGCCCGCTGGAAGACATCGTCATCACCAGAGCCACCCAGGTGAAATAGACCTGCTACGGGGAAATACCTAATTTGAATACAATAACATGATAATACGGGAAAAATGAAATCTTTAAAGGAATTATACCGAATTGGCAAGGGACCATCGAGCAGTCATACGATGGGACCTCAGCGTGCAGCTAAGCTCTTCCTGGAGCGTTGTGCTAATGCTTCGTCCTACGAAGTTACATTGTATGGTGCCCTGGCAGCTACCGGCAAGGGTCACATGACCGATGTGGCTATCGAGGAAGTGCTCAAGAAGCATATCGTTCATATCATCTGGAAGCCTCAGGTCTTCCTGCCTTTCCATCCTAACGGAATGAAGTTTGTGGGCAAGGACCTGAATGGCGACGTGATTGACGAGTGGACTGTATATAGCATCGGTGGCGGTGCCATCTCCGATGGTACTGAAGGACAGTCGGAGTTGGGCGCTGAAGATGTCTATGACTTGAAGACGATGGCAGAGATCCAGAAATGGTGCTACGACAACGGCCGCTCTTTCTGGGAATACGTGGAGAAATGTGAGGATAAGGATATCTGGGATTACCTCCGTAAGGTATGGGATACCATGAAGCAGTCTATCCGCAATGGTCTCAGTCATGAGGGAGTCTTGCCTGGACCGCTGAAGCTCCAGCGCAAGGCGGCTATCTATCATATCAAGGCGAAGGGCTATCGTGCTTCCTTGCAGAGCCGCGGACTGGTTTATTCCTATGCGCTGGCGGTAAGCGAGGAGAATGCTTCGGGCGGTACCATCGTTACGGCGCCTACCTGTGGTGCCTGCGGTGTACTTCCTGCCGTACTCTATCACATGCATACCGCTCATGATATGAGTGAGGAACGCATCCTCCGTGCTTTGGCTACTGCCGGACTGGTGGGTAACATCGTGAAGCACAATGCTTCTATCAGTGGTGCTGATGTGGGTTGCCAGGGTGAGGTAGGTGTAGCCTGTGCGATGGCTTCAGCTGCGGCATGCCAGCTCTTTGGCGGTAGTCCTGCCCAGGTAGAGTATGCTGCCGAAATGGGATTGGAGCATCACCTGGGTATGACCTGCGACCCGGTTTGCGGATTGGTACAGATTCCTTGCATCGAGCGCAATGCCTTTGCGGCTGCCCGTGCCCTGGATGCTGATCTCTACGCTTCCTTCTCGGATGGTCATCACAGCGTATCATTCGATAGAGTGGTAGAAGTAATGCGACAGACTGGTCACGATCTCCCTTCGCTCTATAAGGAAACCAGCGAGGGCGGTTTGGCAAAAGGCTTTAAAGGAGAATAATGATTAATTAGATGATTTATAACAGATTAAAACGATTTAGTTTAAGTACTTTAGTAATAGCAGTCTGTCTTCTTCTGGCTTCCTGCGGCTCGGATTCTTCCGATGCGAAGAAGCAGTTGAAGACGAAGGCTGATTTGCAGGGCGCCGTTATCGGTGTACAGTTAGGTACCACCAGCGACGGCCTTGCCACAGAGTTGGAAAAGAAAGGAGATGGCACCAAGGTAGAACGATACAACAAGGGAGCCGATGCCATTCAGGCGCTCCTCCAGGGTAAGATCGACTGTATGGTGACCGATGAGGCGCCAGCCAAGGCATTCCAGCGGGTGAATCCCTCTCTCCGCATTCTGCCGGAAACCTTCGATGCCTCCTCTTTCGCCATCTGTGTGGCAAAGGATCATGCCGAGTTGCAGCAGTCCATCAACCATGCCATCCGTATCCTGAAGGCGAATGGTGTCATCGATTCCATCGTCAACCGTCATCTGGAACGGGGTATTGCCGTGGCTTATACGCCAAAAACTTCGGATGTGAAGAAGGTAGGACCGGAAGCACTGCAGAAGCTCGGACTGAAGAAGAGCCTCCGCTTTGCCACCAATGCCACCTTCGAACCTTTCGAGTACTACCAGGATGGTAAGATTGTGGGTATCGATGTAGATGTGGCGAATGCCATTGGCGATGTGCTGGGTGTGGATGTCGAGATTCTTGATATGGAGTTTGATGCCATCATCACCTCCGTACAGGCTGGTAAGGCTGATGCCGGTATCGCCGGTATTACCGTCACCCCGGAGCGCGAGAAGAACATCGGATTCACCGATTCCTACGCCGATGTGCGACAGGTGATTATGGTGAATTCAGAAAATGCCGAAGTAGCTGGTGCACAGCATGGATTTCTGGATAAGTTCAAGTCTTGCTTCATCGATGACAACCGCTATCAGTATCTCCTGCAGGGATTGGGCAATACGCTCATCATCACCTTCTTCGCCATCATCCTTTCCGTGATTCTCGGTACGCTGATAGCCATCATACGTGCCCGTCACGAACGTCGAGGCGGTTGGCGCATTCCGAATCTGCTCTGCCAGTTGTATCTCACCATCATGCGTGGTACGCCTACCATGGTGCAGTTGCTCATCATCTATTATGTGGTCTTCGCCTCTGCCGATGTCAACAAGATATTCGTTGCCGTCATTGCCTTCGGTTTGAACTCAGCGGCATATATTGCCGAGGTCATCCGTTCGGGTATCATGTCGGTAGATGAGGGACAGATGGAAGCGGGTAGAAGTCTCGGTCTTTCTTATGGCAAGACCATGCGACTCATCATCCTGCCACAAGCCTTCAAGAATGTGCTGCCGGCGATGGGTAATGAGCTTATCACCCTGCTCAAGGAAACCTCCATCAGCGGTTACATCGGTCTCGTGGATCTTACCAAGGGTTCCGATATCATCCGAAGCATCACCTACGAGGCAATGCTGCCATTGGGTGTAGTAGCCTGTCTGTATCTCATCATCGTCCTCGGACTGAATGCCGGAGTGAGAAAGTTGGAAAAGCGTTTGAGAAAGAGCGAAAGATAATAGAATGGATAAAATGAACGAGATAATCAAGATAGAAGGACTTCGCAAGCGCTTCGGCGACAACGAAGTCCTGAAAGGCATTACCACTTCCATCAAGCAGGGCGAAGTGGTTGCCATTATTGGCCCGTCGGGCTGTGGCAAGAGTACCTTCCTGCGTTCCATCAATCTCTTGGAGGAACCTACGGAGGGAAAGATTCTGATCGATGGTATTGACCTTACCTCCTGGGATGTAGATATCAACAAGATGCGCCAGCGGGTGGGTATGGTGTTCCAGCAGTTTAATCTCTTCCCGAACATGACCATCCGCCGCAATATCATGCTGGCACCGGTAGAGTTGGGAAAGATGACCCGTGAAGAGGCGGATGAGAAGGCTACAGAGCTTCTCTCCCGCATCGGATTGCTCGACAAGGCAGACAGTTACCCGGATAGTCTTTCGGGCGGACAGAAGCAGCGTGTTGCCATCGTCCGTGCCCTGGCAATGAATCCGGAGGTTCTTCTTTTCGATGAACCTACTTCTGCACTCGACCCGGAGATGGTAGGAGAAGTATTGCAGTTGATGAAGGATGTGGCAGCTGAAGGCATGACGATGGTGGTAGTAACCCACGAAATGGGATTTGCCCGCGAAGTTGCCAATCGTGTGCTCTTCTTCAGTAATGGCTATATCACGGAGGATGGCACCCCTGAAGAAGTCTTCAATCATCCGAAGTCTCCAAGACTCCAGGAGTTCCTGGGAAAAGTCCTGTAAAGTGATGAATGATTATCATATAAAAAAAAGATGCATT
>OCLH01000223.1_pt1 | contig 11983 bp, 12 predicted proteins | sample 1495891 | NCBI WGS metagenome assembly OCLH01 (sample SAMN03418266, study PRJEB22391) | human gut metagenome | biome: human-gut; feature: organic feature; material: feces | host: Homo sapiens | place: Tanzania | collected 2013-01
AGTGGCTTTTATTCCGGCACTGTCGCCATCGTAAAGCACTGTAACGTTGCGTGTATATCTCTTTATCATGGAGGTTTGCTGCTCCGTAAGTGCCGTTCCCGAGGTTGCGACTACGTTTTTCACCCCGTTCTGGTACATCATCACCACATCCATGTTGCCTTCCACCAAATAACAAAGATCTTCCTTCACAATGGCGTCCTTGGCAAGGTGAAGACCGAAGAGAACCTTGCCTTTGGTGTAAATAATGCTTTCGGGAGAGTTGACGTACTTCGCTTTCGTCTTGTCGGAGGTGAGTATGCGGGCGGAAAAGCCCAAGACTCTGCCGCCTACGTTATATATCGGAAAGGTTACCCTGCCTCTGAAACGGTCGTAAACCTTACCGGTGTTCTCGTTCTTTATTACCACGCCGGCAGCAACCATATCTTCTTCGGAAAAGCCCTCTGCCTTTGCTGCCGTGCAGAAATCGTCCCAACTGTCTTTGCAATAACCCAAGCCCCATTTGCGTATGGTGTCCTCCCTTAGGCAACGCTCTTCAAAATAAGACAGTCCCGTACTTCTGCCCTGCTCATCATTGAAAAGCAGATTTTGAAAATACTTTTGTGCGAACTCGTTTACATGGAACACACGGTCTCTTTCCGACTGTGCTGCCTTTTCTTCCGGCGTGGCTTCCGTTTCTTCGATATGTATATGGTAGCGTTCCGCCAACCATCGCAAAGCCTCGGGGTAGGTATAATGCTCATGCTTCATCAGAAAGGCCACGGAATCGCCGCCTTCGCCGCAACCGAAACATTTGAATATGCCTCTCGCCGGATTGACATTGAAAGAGGGTGTTTTCTCATTGTGAAAAGGGCATAAGCCTATGTAATTCGCTCCACGCTTTTTCAGAGGAACGAAAGCCCCCACCACGTCCGCTATTTGAGCTGCCTCCAATATTTTGACAATATCCTCGTGCTTTATCATCGCTTTGCAATTTGTTGCAAAGGTAGGACAAAAGAAAATAACATCAAAGCCTATCATGAAAAAGCCTTTCCGATACTTCGGAAATGAAACGCCGAAAGAATTTCGTCAATCGGCGTTTCGTGAAATTCTTTCGGCGTTTTATTTTTCCGAAACGGCGTTCTGCGATAATGGAATGCCGTCTCGGTATGCGGAAAGGGGCATTCGTTACTTGGAATATGCGATTGGAAAATGTGTTTGCGGTCAAAAGTTTACAAATACTTAATATGAGGCTCGCAGGATTTTGTTACCTTTGCAGGGAATTATATTGAAAAAGACGGAAAAGATGAAATCGAAGAACGATATGTCGGCTTTTGCCGCTTCTATTTTGAAAGTGTTTGCCTCAAATCCTGCTTCATGTTTGAATTGCAAGCAGGTGGCTTCACGTCTCGGTATTACGGACAGAGGAGGCAAAGAAATGATTCATAATCATCTGCAAAAGATGGCAGAGGATAATATAATAACGAAGCAGGAGAGGGGACGCTTCAAGCTGAACCCCAAATATATCACAAGCAATGCTCTGCCTGAACATTACATCGTTGGAACGGTGGACATGAAACAAACGGGCAAGGCTTACGTGATTTGCGACGAGGGCGGCGAAGACGTGTATATAAACATGAATAACACGAACCACGCTCTGCATGGGGACAAAGTGAAGGTGTATTTGTTCCCTCGGCGTAAGAAAAGGAAGAGAGAGGGGCAGATAGTGGAGATTTTGCGGCGTGCAAAGACGTCTTTCGTCGGTGTTGTGCAGAAACACGGCAAGTTTGCTTTCCTTGTGTGCGACAGTAATACCATGCCGGTGGATATTTTCATCGATTTGAATGATTTGAACGGTGCAAAAGACGGCGAGAAAGCGTTGGCGGAGATAACGGATTGGCCGGAAAATGCGAACAATCCTTTCGGTAAGGTGATAAAAGTCTTGGGAGCTCCGGGCGAAAACGACGTGGAAATGCAGTCCATATTGTCGGAATACGATTTTCCTTTGTTCTTTCCCGAGGCGGTGGAGAAGGAAGCGGAGAAGATACCTTTGGAATTGCCGAAGGCAGAGGTGGCAAAACGCAGGGATTTCAGGGCGGTAACCACTTTCACAATCGACCCTGTCGATGCGAAGGATTACGATGATGCCTTGTCGTTCCGCCGTTTGGAAAACGGCAATGTGGAGGTCGGAGTGCATATTGCCGATGTTACATATTATATAAAGGAACATACGGCTTTGAATGAGGAGGCTTACCGCAGGGGAACGTCGGTTTATCTTGTCGATAGGACGATTCCCATGTTGCCCGAGAAGTTATGCAACGGCGTTTGCTCCCTGCGACAGGACGAAGACAAGTTTGCATTCTCGGCAGTGTTCGAAATGAACGAGAAAGCCGAGGTTTTGAACGAGTGGTTCGGCAAAACCGTAATCCGTTCCGACCGACGTTTCGCCTACGAAGAAGCTCAAAAGGTGATAGAAACGGGAGGAGGCGAGTACTCCGATGAGATATTGTCGCTATGGGCATTGGCGGAACAGATGCGGAAGCGTCGTTTTCGGGCAGGAGCAATAAACTTCGAGAGCATAGAAGTGAAGTTCCGCTTGGACGAAAACGCCAAACCGACGGGCGTATATCTGAAAGAGAGCAAGGAAGCCAACTGGTTGGTGGAGGAGTTTATGCTGTTGGCGAACAAGCAGGTGGCGTCTTTCATCGGCAAAACGAGAAATAAGAGCAAGGCAAAGACCTTTGTCTATCGTGTACACGACGAACCCAATCAGGAAAAACTTGCAACCTTCAAGGAGTTCGTGGGCAAATTGGGATACAGTATCAACGATAAGACGCGAAGCAGTCTGACGAAAAGCTTCAACAAATTGTTCGATCAAGTTGCCGGAAAGGGCGAAGAGACGATGATAAGCATGATTGCCCTTCGCACAATGAGCAAAGCATATTATTCTTGCGACAATATCGGACACTATGGCTTGGGTTTCCCGTACTATACCCACTTTACCTCGCCCATACGGCGGTACCCCGACGTGATGGTTCACCGTCTTCTGGAACGCTATCTAGACAATCAACCCTCTGTTGAGAAGGAAACCTACGAGCAAATGTGCGAACAGTGTTCCAATATGGAGAAAAAAGCCTCCGATGCAGAGAGAGCGTCCGTCAAATTCAAACAAGCGGAATATCTTTCCGACAAAATCGGTCAGGTTTTCGGCGGAACCATCTCCGGAGTCAGCAAATGGGGCTTGTATGTCATGCTCGACGAGAGCAAATGCGAGGGTTTGGTGCCGATGAAGGAGATAAACGACGATGTTTATGAACTCGACGAGGATAATTTCCGCCTTGTCGGCAAGACGAAGTCGAGGATTTACCAACTGGGACAGCCTGTCAGGGTCAAGATAGCAAGTGTCAACCTGTTCAAAAAGCAAATGAACTTCCTTTTAATGCCGAACGAAGAAGCATAAACGGCGTAATCGAAGAATTAAACACACATAATCATATATGAGAATTTTATTATTAGGCTCCGGAGCGAGGGAACACGCCATGGCAAACAAGATAAAGCAAAGCCCACTCTGCGAAAACCTCTATATTTCGCCCGCAAATGCAGGCATGAAAGACTTGGGCGAATGCCTGAACCTCGGAAATGAATTTGAAAACATAAAGAACTTCGCCGTGGAACGGTCAATCGACATGCTGGTCGTGGGAAACGAGCAACCATTGGTCGAAGGCATAGCGGACAGTTTTGCAAATGACCCCCGTACAAGCCGCATTACGGTCATCGGACCGAAGAAAGCCGCAGCCATGTTGGAGGGCAGCAAGGATTTTGCGAAGCATTTCATGTTCAAATACGGCATTCCGACAGCCCGCTACCGCAGTTTCGGCAAGCAGGAGCTCGAATCGGCAAAGCAATTCCTCAAAACCCTGTCCGCACCCTACGTTTTGAAAGCCGACGGCTTGGCAGCAGGCAAGGGAGTCATCATTTCCCCCACCTTGGAAGAGGCAGAACGGGAACTGAAAGCGATGCTATCCGAGGGCAAATTCGGCGATGCCTCCTCCAAAGTGGTAATCGAGCAGTACCTTAGCGGCATCGAGTGCAGCGTTTTCGTACTTACCGACGGCAAACACCACATTGTCCTTCCCGAAGCGAAGGATTACAAGCGAATAGGCGAGCAAGACACAGGCCTGAACACCGGAGGCATGGGCAGCATCTCCCCCGTGGCATTCGCAGACGAAGCCTTCATGCACAAGGTCGAAGAAAGGATAATCCGCCCCACCGTTTCCGGACTGCAAAGCGAAGGATTGGAATACAAAGGCTTCATATTCATAGGACTGATGAACGTAAACGGCGACCCGTACGTGATAGAATACAACGTCAGAATGGGCGATCCCGAGACGGAAAGCGTGATGCCGAGGATAGAAAGCGACCTTGTGGAAGCCTTCATGCTCGTCGGCAGCGGCGAATTGGACAAATACACACTCGAAGTGAAGAAAGACCACTGTGCAACGGTGATGTTGGTCAGCAAAGGCTACCCCGAGCATTACGAAAAGGGCAAACTCATCACCATAGCGGCGGATTGCGACCACTGTTACCTCTTTCACGCCGGCACGACGGCAAACGAGAAAGGCGAACTGCTCACCGCAGGCGGCAGAGTGCTTGCCGTAACCTCGCTCGGCAAGACAATGGAAGACGCCTTGGCGAACTGCTACCGTCAGGCGGCGAAAATCCGCTTCGAAGGCAAAACCCTGCGACGCGATATCGGCAAAGACCTGTTGAAATACCAAGAATAAAACCCCCGAAAACGATGAAACAATACCTCGATTTGCTGCAACGCATCATAGACACGGGCGTACCCAAGCACGATCGCACCGGAACCGGCACCCTGTCCGTCTTCGGCCACCAGTCAAGGTTCGATTTACAAGAAGGATTTCCCCTTTTGACCACCAAAAAGCTCCATCTGCGAAGCATAATCCACGAATTGCTCTGGTTTCTCAAAGGAAGCACCAACATAAACTACCTTCACCGACACCAAGTCAGCATTTGGGACGAGTGGGCGGACGAAAACGGCGACTTAGGCCCCGTTTACGGCAAGCAATGGCGAGCATGGCAAACGGCAGACGGCAGAGTGATAGACCAAATCAGCCAAGTCATCACCCAAATCAAAGAAAACCCCGACTCAAGACGCCTTTTGGTAAGTGCATGGAACGTCGGCGAAATCGAAAAGATGGCATTACCGCCCTGTCACATCGTTTTCCAGTTCTATGTCGCCCGAGGCCGCCTCTCATGCCAGCTTTACCAACGCAGTGCCGACGTATTCCTCGGCGTACCCTTCAACATAGCATCCTACGCCTTGCTTACGCACATGGCAGCCCAAGTTTGCGGACTTCAAGTCGGCGAATTCATACACACACTCGGCGATGCCCACCTCTATCTCAACCATATCGAACAAGCAAAACTCCAACTCACCCGCCAACCCCTGTCCCTGCCCACCCTCAAACTCAACCCTTCCATACACAATATCTTCGATTTCAAATACGGAGACATCGCAATCGAACACTACAACGCCCATCCCCACATCAAAGCCCCCGTATCCAAATAACCAAACACCCGAAACCATGATAAAACTCATCGTAGCCAAAGCCTCAAACGACGTAATCGGCGACCGAAACACCCTTCTGTGGCACCTGAGCGAAGATTTGAAATACTTCAAAAGGCAAACTCTCGGTCAAACCGTCCTGATGGGACGCAAAACATGGGAAAGCCTGCCCGTCAAGCCACTTCCCCACCGTCGGAACATCGTAATCAGCACCCAAGACGGCTATTCCGCCCCCGGAGCCGAAGTCTTCCACACCTTGGACGCCGCCTTGGAAGCCCTAAACGGCGAAACCCTCTACTGCATCGGCGGAGCCACACTCTACAAGCAAATCCTGCCGCACTGCCACGCCCTTTACATCACCCAACTCTTCAAACCCTACCACGGAGACGCCCATTTCCCACCCCTCGACCCCGCAATCTGGCACACCACACGCCTCTCCCCCGTGCTGCACGACCAGAAAGAAAACGTCGACTACCGCTTCGAAGTCCGCGAACGCCGCATTTGAAACACGAAAACCCCGCAATGAACACTGAAAACACTGAAAACACCGATTGAAAACCCGAAAAACAAACACCGTTTTCGCCGAAACCAAAAAAAAACACTACCTTTGCACCACGCAAACGCCGAAAACGAAACAAAAGAAAAAGGTTTTACAAACCTGTATTTGATTTTTTCATTTTTATTTTGGGGACGTCGCAAGGCGTCCTTTTCCTTTTCACCACACGAAAACGAAACAAACCAATCTCGCAAACCCCCGATTCCCTACACGCAAACCCCCGTTCCCGACCGGAAACCGCCCGAACATGATAACAAAACCCAATACCACAACCGATAAACCCGACACTGCGACCGGCAACCGCCGCAACCCGCCACGCAACCCCCCGAATCCACAACCATTTCGGCACTCCTAACCGCACTTTCGCCGCATCGCCCACCGCAAACACCACATTCGCAAATAATTTTCGGCGAACAAAACATGAAACATAAAGAAAACGAAACACGAAAACTCCGTTTTTACAATCCGAACAACCATTTTCGAGATGAAAAGCCCGATTTAAACCACTTCCAACCCTCCGAACCCGATTCGCAACCGCCAAAACCCACCTCGCAAATCCCCTAAATCGCAACCATTTCGGCACTTTACACCGCACTTTCGCCGCTTCGCAAACCGCAAACACCACATTCGCAAATAATTTTCGGCGAACCAACAATGAAACATAAAGAAAACCAACCCGGAAACCGCCGCATCGCCCACAAATACCGCCGCAATCAAGAACGCAAAGCCCGAAAACAAATACAAAAACCCAGAAACCCCAATTCAAACCCTCCGAACCAAGCTACGAAACCCTCAAACCGAATTCCAAACCCCAGAAACCAACATATAAATCGGTAAAACCCACCACAAAAACCCCCGTTTCCAACTCCGAAACCCCGCATTCAGACCTGATTTCGCCCATTTCAACCACGCAAAAGACGAATTACAACAATCATTTCACAAAATTCACACTCCGCAACGCCTGAACCTTAACCGCAAAGCAGGAAAGTGAAAGACGCATTTCGGCGGAATTTAACACACATTTCGCCGTCCGAAAAACGGAAAACGGCACTTTTCAACACAAAATCGAAGACCCCCGGTTGGAAAACGCCGTTTTTTCTTGAGAAAACGGCGTTTTTAAAGAGAAAAACGGCGTTTTCGGATGGTGAAAACGGCGTTTTTTCACCTCGAATTCGGCGTTTTTCCATCCGAAAAACGGCGTTTTCCGACTCCGAAACGCCGAAAGCCCTGATTGACAACGCCTTACTCAACTCCTTATATTTCGCATAATTCACGGCAAAACGGCCCTCGGCGAAAAAGAAACGCCGTATCGAGTTAAAGAAATTGAAATTTACAAATTTCTGAACGCCGCATCCACCCCTAAATCATAAAGAAACCAAACACGAAAACCCAGCAACCACACCACAGACCGCCGCAATCGCACCACCATTTCGCCACCTTGGTAACCAAAATACAGGAAATCAAGCATGTACACGCCGCAAATACACCACAATTTCGCCGTTTTCGCACCGCATTTTCGCTGCAAATAAGCCTTGCAAACGCCTGAAAAACAGGTGAAATCGAGCAATCTGGGTTTGAAAGCGACATATCCGAGTTGGGGAACGGTCGATTTGTGTGTTGATTTGCCGAAATTTTGGTTTGAAAATGATGGAATGGTGTCGGGAAGTTGGGGAAATGGTGTTTGAAAATGAGGGAATGGTATGTGGAAGTGTCGAAATTATACTCTTGAAATGAGGGAATTGCGTCGTGAAGTTGGGGAATGGTGTGTGGAAGTGGGGAAATGGGGTTGGGAATGGGGAAATGGAGGGTGCTGAGGGGTGTTTTTCGTGTTCGGAACGGGGGCTTTCGGTGTGTCGGGGTGTGCTTGGAGGGGGAAAAGGTCAATAGTGCGGCGGGCTTTCGGCGGTGTCGGAGAAATTTCCTACCTTTGCAGTCCAAAATATATTATGATGGAGACAAGGTTAAGCACAATAGAGGAGGCTGTCGAGGATTTCAAACAGGGAAATTTCGTTATAGTGGTCGATGATGAGGATAGGGAGAATGAGGGAGACTTGATTATAGCTGCGGAAATGGTAACTGCGGAGAAGGTTAACTTCATGTTGAAGCATGCAAGAGGGGTGCTTTGCGCTCCGATAACGATGTCTCGTTGCAGGGAATTGGAGTTGCAGCATCAGGTTATAGATAATACTTCTGTTCTCGGTACGCCTTTTACGGTTACGATCGACAAGTTGGAGGGGTGTTCGACGGGGGTTTCGGCTGCGGATAGGGCTGCTACGATCAGGGCTTTGGCTGATCGGTCATCGACTCCGGGTACTTTCGGACGGCCGGGACACATCAATCCGTTGTATGCTCAGGAGAACGGCGTGCTGAAACGGGCGGGACATACGGAGGCAACGATTGATTTGGCTCGCTTGGCGGGGCTTTATCCTGCGGGGGCTTTGATGGAGATTATGAATGAGGACGGAACGATGGCGAGAATGCCCGATTTGATGAGGTTCGCAGAGCGTTATGGTTTGAGGATAATCACGATAAAGGATTTGATTGCGTACAGAATAAGGACGGAAAGCCTCATTAACAGAGAACAGGAGGTCTTTTTGCCGACGCAATGGGGCGATTTCAAATTGATTGCTTACACGCAGAAGGATAGCAATCTGACGCATTTGGCTTTGAAAAAGGGCGAATGGGAGAAGGACGAACCCGTGTTATGCAGGGTGCATTCTTCGTGTGTGACGGGCGATATTTTCGGTTCCTGCAAGTGCGACTGCGGAGAGCAGTTGCATACTGCCATGCAGATGATAGAGAAAGAGGGTAAGGGCTTGTTGGTTTACATGAGTCAGGAGGGCAGAGGTATTGGTTTGGTCAACAAGTTGAAGGCATATCATCTTCAAGAGCAGGGAATGGATACGGTGGATGCCAATTTGGCATTGGGCTTCAAGGCTGACGAAAGGGATTACGGCATCGGGGCTCAAATATTGAGGGATTTGAACGCCACGAACCTCAGGTTGATGTCCAACAATCCCAAAAAGAGAAGCGGATTGGAGGGGTATGGAATAAGGATTTCGGAGAATGTGCCTTTGATTATCAGCCCTAACAAATATAGTGAAAAGTATTTGAAAACCAAGAGGGAGAAAATGGGTCATACGTTGCCGGAAAAATAAACCGGAAGCGAAAGATGTCATAACCGAAATAAAAATACTATATTTGCAAACGGTAAACACGGCGAGAAAGATGGGAGAGGCAGAGGTACTGATAGGGAAAATAGAAGCCAAGGTGGAGGAACTCATCTTGAAAAACAAAGATTTGGAAGCCAAGTTGGCTCTTCTGGAAGAGAAAAACGCCCTGTTGGGAGAGGAAAACGCCGTATTAAAGAAAGAGAAAGAAGATTTAGAAGACAGAGACATAACAATAAAATTAACAAAGGCAATAGAGCAGAAAGAGGAGATAGATGAATTGAGGGCGAGGATAAACGAATTGTTGCAGAAAGTGAACAAAAGTTTGGCTTTGTTGGTTGCAATACAAAATAAAGACATCGATTATGGACGGGGAGATGATTTGTATAAATGTGGAGTTGGCTCAGAGAACGTACAGGGTTAATGTTCGGGAGAGTGAAAGGACCGTGTTTGAAGATGCTTCCAAGATGATCGATGAAACAATAAGAGGTTACGAAGCGAAGTATGCTTATAAGGATAAACAGGACTTACTTGCCATGGTATTGTTGCAGTATGTTACGGCATTCATCAAGCAGAACAGGACGCTGAACGATAACAACAGGACGTTGAATGAACGTTTGGAAGCAATGCTTCAAAACCTTGAAAAGAGTATTTGACAAACCAAAAGAACAATATACCGCATCGATTTCGTTGCAGTCTGTAAACTCAACACTAAAACAATAACGAGTTAAGCTCATTTTGGAGAAAACAGGCCTCATTTCCGTAAGGAAATCTCTTTGGAGACGGTGGAAGTTTGACACGAAAGGCACTCAAATCTTTTTATTTCGGAGTTTACTATACTCCATAACGGGTTGATGCGGTTTTCCTTATATCCCAAGTCCGGTTCGGAATGTTCCCCTCCCATGCTCGAAGGCTTCAATAAATAACTAATTTATAACACAAACACATGGTAGTAATCTATATTGTCATCGGATTGGCGGTCGGTCTTGGGGTCGGAATAGCTTTATCCGCAACGAAATTGAGAAACGCTTTGGAGAAGAAAAGCGTGCAGGTCTTGAAAGAGGCAGAGGAGAAATCCGAGATTTTGAAAAAAGAAAAAATTCTGCAAGCCAAGGAGAAGTTTTTGCAAATGAAAGCCGAGCATGAGAAGCAGGTGCAGGAAAGAAACAACAAAGTCATGCAGGCAGAGAACAAAATCAAGCAAAAAGAGCAGGCTCTGAACCAAAAAGTCGAGGAATTGCAGAAAAAGAGTACCGAATTTCTTGCTGCGAAGGATAATCTCAACAAACAGGCCGAAAGGCTCCAAGTACGCCAACAGGAAGTCGAGAAAGCGTACAGGGAAAGTATAACGAAATTGGAACAAATGGCAGGTTTGTCCGCCGAGGAGGCAAAGGCACAACTGATAGACAGCCTGACGGAAGAGGCCAAAAACGATGCGGCAAACAAGATAATGGAGATTGTGGAAGAGGCAAAGTTGACTGCCAACCAACAAGCCAAGAAAATCGTCATCGAATCCATACAGAGAACAGCAACAGAGAACGCAATAGAAAACACGGTTTCTGTTTTCAATCTTGAAAGCGAAGAGGTGAAAGGTAGGATTATCGGTCGTGAGGGTAGAAACATCAGAACATTGGAGAATCTTACAGGCGTGGAGGTCATAATAGACGATTCTCCCGATGCTATTTTGCTTTCATGCTTCGACCCTGTGAGAAGAGAGGTTGCAAGACTTGCTTTGCATAAACTTGTAACAGACGGACGTATTCACCCTGCAAGAATAGAGGAAGTCGTTGCAAAAACCAAGAAACAAATAGAGCAAGACGTAATAGAAACCGGAAAGAGAACGTGCATAGACTTGGGTATCGTGAACATGCATCACGAGTTGATACGAATGATAGGCAAGATGAAATATCGTTCTTCCTACGGACAGAACCTCTTGCAGCACTCCCGTGAGGTGGCTAACCTTTGTGCCACGATGGCAAGCGAATTGGGATTGAACCCTAAAATAGCCAAAAGAGCGGGTTTGTTACACGATATAGGCAAAGTGCCTGACAACGAACCCGAACTTCCGCACGCAATACTCGGAATGAAACTTGCCGAGAAGTATAAGGAAAAGCCGGAAGTAAGCAATGCAGTCGGTGCTCACCATGATGAGATAGAAATGCAGAGCCTTTATGCTCCGATAGTGCAAGTTTGCGATGCCATATCCGGTGCAAGACCGGGAGCAAGACGAGAAGTCGTGGAAGCATACATCAACCGATTGAACAAATTGGAAGAAATGGCGATGAGCTACCCTGGAGTAGTCAAGACATACGCAATACAAGCCGGCAGAGAGTTGAGGGTTATCGTCTCCGCCGAAAAAGTATCCGATCAGGAAGCAAATCAAATCTCCTTCGATTTGTCCAAGAAGATACAAAATGAGATGGTCTTCCCGGGAATGATAAAGGTAACTGTCATACGGGAAACGCGAGCAGTGAACTATGCGAAGTAAAATCATTTTATAGTTTTCATTGGTTATTTACTTATTGGAGGATATGCCTGAAAAGCATATCCTTTTTTCATATCTTCTTGCTGCAATTCCATTTCTGTCATTTGCCCGTTTTATTTTTCCGAAACGGCGTTCGGTTGCGGGCGATGTTCATGATGTTGGAAAAAATTTGGTTGAAATTATAATTAAAAATAACGGATTTGAAA
>OCLH01000234.1_pt1 | contig 11679 bp, 10 predicted proteins | sample 1495891 | NCBI WGS metagenome assembly OCLH01 (sample SAMN03418266, study PRJEB22391) | human gut metagenome | biome: human-gut; feature: organic feature; material: feces | host: Homo sapiens | place: Tanzania | collected 2013-01
ACCGTCATATTTCAGAATGCCCGATGATGTGGCCATCCACATCATTCCCTTGCTATCAAACAACACCTGCCTTACCTCATCCGAAGTGGATGTGGCAATAGTAGGGAGTACTTCGTAAGCCTGCATCTTTAAACAGGCAAAGAAGATTCCAGCCAAGATTGCTATTCTATATTGTTTTTTCATCAGAAAAAATTGTTTAGTCTTTTATGTTTTCGAGCCACGATTCTTTATACCGCTTTATTTCTATCGTTCACAATTGCAGCCATATTCTCGAGTGCCCATCCTATCAGACTATTGAGGATAGGAATCAGGGATTCTGCACGAGGGGTAAGCGAATACTCCACTCTTGGCGGCACCTCGGCATACACCTTTCTGTTTACGTAGCCATCCGCCTCCAGCGTCTTCAAGGTGCTGGTAAGCATCTTTTGCGAAATATCGGGGATAAGCCTGCGGAGGGCGTTGAAGCGGAGCGGCTCCTCCCAGTGAACATTCAGCGTGTAAATAACGAGCAACGACCACTTGTCGCTAATGCGGGCCAGCACATTGCGAATCGGACAATCCTGGAAAACCATTTCCTTTATCTTTCTTTCCATAATCTCTATTCTTACCTTATTAATAATATGAATACGAGTTTATATCATCTATACGATATTCAACTCTTTCTTACTTTCTATCATTCTAATTACGGAAAACTCCTTTGTTTTCTGCAATAGGCTACAAAAGTAACTAATATCCTCCAAGTAACCAAGCATCCAAAGTTAATCTAAGTTAACACCTCTTTTTTCTTTCTCCCATTCCATCGCAATAGTTACCTCCGGGTAACTATCCCACCCCCAAGTGCCTTCTTGCAGGAACGCTTTTTTTATAGTACCTTTGCATCGCAATTCAAAAGTATGAACATTTAAATAATAGAACAAGATGAAAGAAACAAAGACTATCGCAAAGGCTGCCAACTTTACAGCCGTAGATTTTGGTAAGATGAGTGAAATCAAGGACTACACCCTAGAGTTTGCTCCCGGGGTTAAGAAAGCAGGAAAGGTGTTCGGAGGTCAGAGCGTGAACGCTACTGGCGGCGAGTTCTCATTCCAGAGCTATGCTCCTGGCACGGAGACCGGTTTCCTCCACACCCACAAGAACCACGAGGAACTGTATTTCTTCCTGAGTGGCAAGGGCGAGTTCCAGGTTGATGGCGAGGTGTTCCCTGTTCAGGAGGGAAGCGTGGTAAGAGTGGCTCCTGCCGGCAAGCGCTCTGTTCGCAACAATGGCACAGAGCCGCTGCTGATGCTCTGCGTGCAGTATCGTGGCGAAAGCTTTACTGCCGACGATTCGATTGCTGCTGATGGCGTTATCCTGGACGAAAAGGTTGAGTGGTAATTGAATATCAAGAAGAAATAGAGTAATTGTTTTTGGGAATTAATCTGTGGGGAAGAACTATCGGTTTGAGAATCAATCGGTTTGGGAATCTCCCCCGATGCTTTTAGGGAAAATCATACGCTGGTTTATGGTTTTCCCTTTGCTTTTTTCAGCTATTCTCCCTATCTTTGCACCATCAAAAAGTTGATAGCGGCACCAAGTAGCCTCTTCAATTAAAATAAATGCAGTAATAACCCTTTAAAGAGAAGATAGTTATGAAAAGAATGATTATGACATTGGTAGCAGCATGGATGATGATTGCATCTATGAATGCTCAGAGACTGACTGATATTCAGGCAGAGGCTCGTTTTATCACAGATAAGATGGTGGTGGAACTGGGATTGAGCAGCGTGCAGCGCAACAGCATCCTGAACATCAATCTCAATTATCTCAATGGCATCCGCAGCTATCGCGACATTGATGCCTACGGCTGGCATTACCGCAACAAGCAGCTCAAGCGCATGATGACTGCCAGACAATGGAAGAGATTCAAGGACTCATACTATTTCTATCGCCCTATCGGCTGGGAGAATCATGTGTATGTTCACCATATTTACACCAAGTATCCAAAGCATAACTGGGGTCACGACAAGCGCCGCCCTCGCCCAGAGTGCAGCTACGGAAGACCGGGATGGCCAGGCGGAACCCATGTAACCTATGGACCAGGAAAGCCGGGCAAGCATCATAAGCATCACAAGCACGACAAGAAGTGGAAGTACGACAAGAAGAAGTGGAAGCACGATAGAGACTGGGATGATGATGATGACGACGATGATGATGACTAAGATTAAGACTGAGATTAAGACAAACATTCGATGATAAAACAAAAGAAATCCAAGCTGGAGATGATTCTCCGGCTTGGATTTCTTGCTAAATAAAAACTAACTATGCCGACTAACTAATAACTAATCATTAATCACTAACAAGACGTCTTCCACAATCTGCTCATCGAGCAGGCGATTATCCGAAAGCAACTGCTGCACATCATATCTATCGTAGAGCCCCTTCCTGATGCCGCCCACCATCACCTTCATATCCGAAGTGCCATAGTAAGAGGCGATGCGCTCGCCGAAGCCGCCATCCTTGCATCCATCCTCCAGGGTTACCACCAACTGATGGTTTGCCTTCAGGCTATCCAGCGTCTCGGCATCCACCTCGTTCAGATAACGGGGATTGATGAGCGTAGCATCGATGCCCTTATCAGCCAACTGGCGGACTACATTCTCGCCCTTCTGATAGAACGAACCGGCTGCGATGATTGCCACCTTCTCGCCCTGGTGCATCACCTTGTACTTCGACTCGTAACCATACTCAGCATCAACGGCTTCAGAAGAATGAACCACGCCGTTGCTAGGCATGCGGATGGCGATAGGTTTCTTATCCTGCAGAATGCTCCAGCGAAGCATGGCGAAATACTCCTCGCAGGTGGTTGGAGCAAGATAGATGAGCCCCGGAATGCTGCAGAGCATCGGAATATCGAAGAGACAGATGTGGGTGATGTCGTTCATCGAATTCACTCCGCCTCCTACCACGTTGATCACGGCAGGGTTGGAATTGATGCAGAGGTCTTGCGCAATCTGATCGTAGGTGCGCTGGATGAAGGTACTGTAAACGGTCCAGACAGGATGCAATCCACCCTTCGCCATTCCCGAAATCATCGCTACTGCCTGCTCTTCGGCAATTCCCATATCAATGTGCTGCTTGCCAGCCAGCTTGCGCTTGTCGGCAGTAAAGCCGCCGGCTGTAGGAGTTCCGGCTGTTACGGCGATGAGAGTCTTATCCTGCTTCATCTCGCTGAGCATCCAATCGGCAAATAATGTGCCGTAATCCTCTGAAGGAGTCACCTCCGGAATAGTTCCATCGGCATTCTTTCTTGGTCGCGAACCGTCTTCCAGATTGAAAGGCATTCCCCAATGCCACGCCTCCTTGTTGGCTACGGCAGGTGCAAATCCGTGACCTTTCTCTGTGTGGATGTGAACCACGGTAGGCTTATCCGTATCCTTCACGCTCTCGAAAATCTCGATAAGTTTCCCGATGTCGTTTCCTTCTTCCAAGTACTTGTATTCAAAGCCCCATGCCTTGAACCAGTTGTGCTCGCAGGTGCCGTTACTCTCGCGCAGGGCACGCAGGTTCTTGTAGATTCCGCCATGGTTTTCGGCGATAGACATTTCGTTGTCGTTCACCACGATGATGATGCCCGTGCCGAGTTCCGAAGCCTCGTCCAAGCCCTCGAAAGCTTCGCCGCCCGAAAGAGATCCGTCGCCGATAATGGCGATGATGTTCTCATCGGTACCCTTGATGTCGCGCGCCTTCTGCAAACCGGTGGCAAGACTCACGGAAGTGGAAGTATGCCCCACCTCGAAGTTATCATATTCAGGGCATTCGGCAGGAGAAGAATAGCCAGAAATGGCATTCATGTCGTCCACGTCGCCGAGGAATCCCGCAGCACGCCCGGTAAGCACCTTGTGAGGATAGCATTGGTGGCTTACATCAAACACAAACTTATCCTTTGGCGCATTAAACACATAGTGGAGCGCCACGGTAGCCTCCACGAATCCGAGGTTCGGTCCCACATGACCGCCATGCTTGCTTACACGGTTCAACACAGCCTGTCTTGTCTCATCTGCCACCATCTGCAGCGCCTCCAAATCCAGCTCCTTCAAGTCGGCTGGCGACTTTATTTTCTCAATATACATAAACTACAGAAAAAATGAATAATTTTCCCTATTCCGCCAAAAGCCTCTACTTTTTCATCCCCGACCCACATTTTTTCTTTTCAAAATCGCTTCCATTTCAAAAACTTTTCGTAACTTTGCCACAAAGAATAAAAATGCAAAGACTATGGTAGAAAGAATTTATCCTGTGGGAATACAGACATTCAGCGACATCATCAAGAGAGGATGCGTGTATGTGGATAAAACTGACTTGATATACAAGTTGACCAAGAAGTACAAGTACGTATTTCTCAGTCGTCCCCGTCGGTTCGGAAAATCCTTGCTGAGCACAACCCTCCATTCCTATTTTGCTGGCGAGAAAGACCTGTTCAAGGGGCTTGCCATCGAAGGTTTGGAAAAGGACTGGACAGAATACCCTGTCCTGCACTTCGACATGTCCACATTCAAGAATTGCAATCTCAAAGATTTGCAATCTAAATTCAATTACAAACTTTCCGAATATGAAAGTATCTGGGGTAAGAATCCTGAAAGCGAAACTCCCGGAGACAGATTCAAGAACCTGATTATTTCGGCAAAAGAGCAAACAGGAAAGCCGGTCATCATTATCATAGACGAATATGATGCGCCGCTTCTTGATGTGCTCCACAACGAGGACAGGCTAGCAGAAATCAGAACCGTCATACAGGAATTTTATGCCCCAATCAAGGCTAATGATGAATACATCAGATTCACCTTCATCACAGGTATCACCAAGTTCTCGCAGCTCAGCATCTTCAGCGCCATCAACAACCTGACCAATATCTCCATGGACCCAGAATTTGCTGCCATCTGCGGCATTACCAAGGAGGAACTCACCACCACCCTAAGCCAGGACATCGAACTGATGGCGGAGCACAATGGGGTGAGCAAGGAAGAGATGGCACGGATGCTTCAGGAGAATTACGACGGCTATCATTTCACAAGAAACTGCCCCGACATCTTCAATCCGTTCAGTCTGATGCGAGCCTTGGCATCGGGAGAGATAGAGGACTACTGGTTTGCATCGGGCACTTCTACCTATCTCATCAATCAGATGCAGAGATTCAAGACAGACGTAACGGAGCTGGATAATGTCTTCGCCTTCTCGTCTTCGTTCGACCGTCCTACGGAGAAGATGACGGATGCTCTGCCATTGCTCTATCAGAGCGGTTACCTTACCATCAAGGACTACGACCCTCTCACCAAAGGCTACTTTCTCGGCATTCCAAACAAGGAAGTAAGAGCCGGCTTGATGGAAAACCTGCTGCCGCTCTACACGAATCTAAGCGACGGCACTTCGCTGGGCTTTGCGGCAAGATTCTACCAGGCATTGGTGTATGGAAACATCGATAAGGCGATGACGCTGATGAAATCCTACTTCGCTTCCATTCCTTACCCGGAAGGCGGAAAGGATGTATTGGCAGACATGCAGAAAAACGAGTATTATTACGAAACCGTATTCTACATCATGCTTTCGATGATGAACATAGCCGTTCTCACGCAGGTGAAGAGTTGCAGGGGCAGGGCCGATGCCGTGATGTTCTCGCCCCACGCCATCTTCGTCTTCGAGATAAAGATCAACAAGCCTGCCAAGGAAGCCCTCGCCCAGATAGACGAAAAAGGCTACATGGTTCCTTTCGAGGCTGATGAAAGAAAGCTCGTAAAGATTGGCATCAGCTTCAGCACAGAGACAAGGACTATTGAGGATTGGGAATACAGAATTCTGGATAAAACTTCAACAAAACCAACACATAAGAAAGCGTATTCTGTCGAAGAAAAAAGAAAAGAACACGGAAACGCCTATCTACCTTGGGAAAAAGAAGCAGATGATATTCTGATAAAATTTTACAATGAAGGAAAAAAGATAAAGGAAATAGCAGAAATCATGGAGCGTTCAAGAGGAGCGATTTACTCTAGACTCAAAAAGCTAGGAATTATAAATTAATAAGAAGACTCTGAATCAGCATTTCTTATTGCTAATTCAGAGCCTTCTTATTTTTTCTTTCTCCCTATTCCTTCACCTCCATCATTTCCGGATGCTCCATCCGCTCCTGTTTCTTGAGTTTCTTCACCACCTCGGAATAGCTGTGGCGAAGCAGGGACTGGATGAAATCATCTTCCAATGAACCATAGAGATTCACCTGGTTCCAATACTTCTTATTCCAATGCCAGGCTCCTTCTATCTCGGAATGCTCCTCCCGGAGTTCGAGGGCGTAATCGGCATTACATTTCATCGTAACCCATTCCGGGCGCTCCAAATCAACACAAGCAAAAATCTTGTCTAAGACGCGAAACACCAAGGTCCGCTCATCAAAAGGGAAAGCCTCGGTAACGAGGGGGAGTGAGAGGCAATACTCTCTAACTGATTCTATGTTCATAATTTCTGCTGCTATATTTTCTGCTGCAAAGATAATGAATTCTGATGAAACGGCAAGACTTATCTCTAGAAAAAACGAAGCTTATCCGGAAAAAATTCCGTTATATTAAAATCGCTTTCATGTCTTCTCCGTAATTTTGCAGCATCATTCGCATTTTTTTGCGACATATTTACATTAAAATAAGATAGAAGATTATGAAACATGAATTGATTATAAGCGGCTTGCTCATCCTGGGAAATCAGATGACGGCAAACGCTCAACAGACAAAGGCCACTACAGCAGAGAGTATTTCTACAGAGAGCATTTCTACTGCAGAGAACATTTCTACTGATAGCATCCAGGCGATAAAGGAAAAGCTTCGCCAGGACAGCATTCAATGGGAAAAACAGCTCTCAGCCGTAACCATTAAAGGAAACCGCTCACAATTCCGCCAGAAAAACGGTGGAATCGTGGCGCGCATCTCGGGAACTTCTCTCGAGAAGGAGCCGAATGCTACGGAAGTACTTGCCAAACTCCCCGGAATGTTTAAAACCAAGGATGGCAAACCGCAGGCATTTATCGGCGGCGCACCCGAAATCTACATCAACGACAGAAAGGTGCAGGATTACAGCATAGTAGAAAACCTGCCCGTTACACAGATAAAAGAGGTGAAGGTGATTCATCATCCCGGAGCCGAATACGGCAACAACGTGGGCTGCGTGCTGCTCATTACCACCAAGAAGAACCTGCAAGGACTCGCCATCGTGGAGAACTCCGGCATCCTCTTCGACTCCTTCGTGAGCAACAACCATGACCTCGACCTTACCTACACCCGCGGCAAGATGACGTACTACGCCAAGCTTAGTTACGCCAACTGGCAGGGGATATGGAAAGAACAGGACATCGCCACGAATTACGTAAGCGGCAGTAATACAGGCAGCAACGCTGGCGATAACGCCACCACCTACATTGCCTCCTCCACCCTCGATTGCAAGCACAGCTACTACGACCACTTCTACTGGAGCACCGGAGCCGACCTCGCCCTGACTGAAAAGCAAACCATCGGAGTGAAATACGATGGCTACAACATTCATCAGCCGATGCCTTTCAAGATGACGAGCTATGCGATGACCAACGATCACGTAGATGATAACGTAACGGGCGACAACAAGTTCCTCTATTACGACTGGCAGCACCACGTGAACGCCTTCTACCAGGGCCATTACGGAGAAAAATGGAAGCTGAACTTCTTCGGCGACTTCGTGAAGCTGCACACAGAGCAGGGCCAATTCGTGGATGAGGTTTCAGAAAGGGATCTGGCGAATGGAGCTAGCGAGGAAGAAGCCAGAAACAAGTTCACACTCCTCCCTCAAAGCGATGGAACCATCTGGGGAGCAAAGGCCCGTGCCAACTACACCATCAACGACAAGCAAACCTGGATGATGGGTGCCGAGTATAACTACGTGAAGAGCGAATCGCGCGCCGATTACACCCCAGCTGATAAGGGAACCTCTACCCACAGCATCACCAAGGAGAATCATGCTGCCGTCTTCGCCGAGTATTCGATAGATTTCAAGCCCTTCTCATTAAGAGTAGGATTGAGATACGAACACGTAGACAGCCGCTTGGATTATCTGAAAGATGAAACTGGAAGAACTGGAATTGGAAGTTCAGAAACTGGAACAACTGGAACTGGAACGCCAGAAACAGCCTCCACCGAGCCGCTTCATCGCACATACGATAACCTCTACCCTTCCCTCCTGCTCTCTCATCAGGCGGGCAGATTCTCCCAATCCCTGAGCTACCGCTCTTCCGAAACCCGCCCATCCTTCCAGGAGCTGAACACGGGCACGGTTTACGCGAACCGCTACATGAGACAGGTTGGAAACAGCGAGCTGGAGCCATCCCAGCGCCACGACTTCCAATACCAGGCAAGCTATGGCGACCTCTTCCTCCAGGCTAGCTACACCTACGTGAAGAATTACATCACCAGCATCATCGAACCCTATTCCGATGACCCGCAAACGGGCTACATCACCTGGACCAACATCGACCATTGCTGGAACTGGGGCAGCTTCCTGGGCTACCGCCATCGCTGGGGTTTCTACGAGCCACAAGTACAGGCAGGCATCCAGCAGGGCTTCATCAAGGTCATCAGCATGGGCAAGGAGAAAGGTTTCCACGACCCGTACTACATCTTCAGCCTCTACAACGGCTTCCATCTGCCTAAGGGCTGGTATCTGAACCTCTCGTTCTCCTACCGAAGCAGCGGCACCTATGATTTCCTCACCATCAACAGCGTGCACAACTTCGATTTCCAGCTCTACAAGAGTTTCCTGAAAGACAAGCTCTCGCTGAGTCTGAACGTAAACGACATCTTCAACACCAAGCGCCAAAAAACCGATGGCACCTACGGCAACGTGCGGTTCCAGCAGCAGAAGTGGGAAGACACCCGAAGCGTGCAGCTCCGCCTCACCTATCGCTTCAACCAGGCCAAGAAGCAATACCGTGGCGAGAACTCCGCCCAGGAAGCCGTGGGACGAATGGGAGGAAAATAGGAAAACTTTCTCGGTTTAAATATAGAAAAAAACGAAGTCTCTGTTAAGCAGAATCTCTATGACTTTGCCCCAGCAGAGACTTTTTTTTCGAAAAAAGGTTATAAATCTGGAAATAAACTTGTATATTTTCTTAAAAAATCGTACATTTGTAACGAGATTCTTGCTTAATTGCAATTTCGAAGCATTAAAAAACAACAAAAAGTAAAGCCAATGATCGACTGTCAGATTATAAGAGATGGAAAGGTAGAAGGAGAAGTAAGGCAAAACGGCCTTACCTTCATCGACAACCATGGGATGGAACGGAGCAACCACATCGAATCGGATGCCATGGAAGTTTCGCTCAAGGAGTGGCATTACCAGAAGTTTGGCATCATGAACCAACACTATTTTGGCAAGGCGAACAACACCAAGTTTATCGCACAGCACGAGGTTCGGCCAGCCCTGCTCTTCTCCATGCCAACCCTTGGCGGCAGCATGAAAGAAGTGTACGGCGGTCGTGGTGCAAAAAAGGAAATGATGTGGAAAACAGGCGAGGCAAGCCTCTGTTTTCTAAGCGGCAAAGGTGGTGCCAACACTCACCTGAACCAGGGCACCCAATTCGAAATCTTCAATGTGGTCATCCCGCAGCAATTCATAGAAGAGTTGATCGAACGCAACCCGGAGGCTTTTGATCAGCTCTCTCCTCTAACCAGCCCTACCTTCAACACCCAGACCATCATCAAGTACAACCAGCCCGCCATAGCAGCAGTCATCAAGGCGGCACGAGACATCCAGCGTTCCCGCCTGCTAGGCAACCAAGCCTCCAAATATCTGGAATCGAAGATTACCGACTGCCTCTCGGGATTTCTCCTGCCCGCCAGTCTCTTGCCAAGCGCCCAAACCCTCAGTATCAGCCTCCGCGACAAGATACACGATGCCCAGAGCATCATCCTCACCCACTATCAGGAAATGCCTTCGCTTCACGAATTGGCGGCAATGGTGGGCACCAACGAATGCACCCTGAAGAAAGCCTTCAAGCAGGAGTTTGGAACCACGGTATTCCAGTATCTCTTCGATTTCCGCATGGATTTAGCGGTTCATTATCTCCTCGACACAAGTCTGCCGATTGCCGACATCGGTATCAAATTGGGCTACGATTACCAGAGTCATTTCTGCACGGCATTCAAGCGGAAACACGGGGTGAGCCCGATGGAATTCAGATTAAGACGTGGAGTTATTGCAAGAACCTGATGATGGTTTGCAATAACTTCATAAATCTTGCAGCCTCGCCACCATCCATCTGAACATGATGAAACTGGAAGGAGATGGGGAGCGTGGTTCGAAAGAAACCATGGCGATAACTTCCCCACATCAGCATAGGGTTGCAGAATAAATCCGTGTATTGATTCACGATGCTGTCAAGCTCCGTTCCTATCATCGCCGACGTTCCCACCACCATCGCATCTTCTAGAGAAGATGATTTGCATTCAGCAGCAGCCTCAGAAGTAAGACGAAGATAATCTTCATTAAACTTCTGAATATCATCAGAATAAGGAATATCGCAGGAATTGATTCCGCCCTTCTTATTTTCCACGATTACGTTAATGGCGATAGAATCGTATAGCATCAATCGCCAGGATGAGCCGGATTCTTTTTCCGGGGAATCTTCCTCATCAGAAATTTCTTTAGAAGATTCTTTTTCCGGAAGAAGATAAAACTCCCTGGTTCTCGATGCAGCACAACCTATCGCCCAGCACAAGATCATATTGAATTTCAATCCCCTCCTTCTGCTTATCTTCAAAATTCGGGAAACATCGAATGTCTTGGTCAGGGTTACCATCGGCATCGGCGACGACATCCATAAATCGAATGCCTCCGCCCTGGAAGTTTATCTTGGGTCTATCTCTTTCTTCATAACATTTTCTTTTTTTCCTAATTTCCGCAACACTATAATTTAATATTTTTTATAAGCACCTGAGCAACAATAAGTTGCTCAGGATTTTGTCATGTCAGAAATTTCACTTATCTTAGTGTTGCATATAAAAACAAATAAAACTCTGAATGACATAGCAAAAATACAAATAAAATCTGAGAAACTCACTCCTTTTGGAGGAATTTTTTCTATTATGCCTCAAATCATACTTTATCCTCATTTCCTCCCGCTCCTCCTCAGAAAGGCTCTTCATAAAAGCCTTCCAGCCGGGGCAGAAGCGAGTGTGCCAATGCCAGAAACGGGAAACAAGCGAACGAGGATTCGCCTCATACTTACGGCGCATACAACAATCTGCGCAAGGAATATTCTTTTTCTTCATGATTTCTACTCTATCGGAATCCAAATTTCTGTCAGCAATTCCTCCGGAGCAGTTGTCTCCGGGTCGTTCAGGTAACGCTCGAACATCTGACAAGGCTCCAGCACTCCGCTTCCCAACTTCACCTTCTCGCCAGATGCCGGAAGGAGTTCACCATAAACCTTGGCGTTTACTTCTGCCAGATTCTCATACGGTCCCTGATAACGGTAAACCAGGAAGCGACCACCATAAATCGTAATAATGCTCACATCATCCTCGGGCTGAAGCTGCTCTACGATAGGAGCTGCGATACAAACATCCGTGCGGCAGGCATCGGCAGGAGTTGCTGCCGGATTGTCGTGATAGATGTTGATGTATTCTGCATCCGGAC
>OCLH01000242.1_pt1 | contig 11518 bp, 7 predicted proteins | sample 1495891 | NCBI WGS metagenome assembly OCLH01 (sample SAMN03418266, study PRJEB22391) | human gut metagenome | biome: human-gut; feature: organic feature; material: feces | host: Homo sapiens | place: Tanzania | collected 2013-01
CGCCCCATTTTTCGGCGGCCTCTTTTAGTGTCATATAATCCATTCTGCACCTCCACAGAGTACATTATAGTTCTTTGTCTCGAACAATACAAGTTTATCACCAATCGCAGCTCTATAAAATCGGCATAATCATACTGATTGTCAGGCATAATAAGGTCATTCCATCATATAAACCGGAACGATAAAATATATTTGAGGTGAATGATTATGCCGATTGATGATTTAACTGCTTTAGGGCAGAAAACGCGGGAAGCCCGAAAGAATAAAGATCTGACGCAGCAGGAGCTTTCTGATCTGAGCCATGTTTCTGTAAAGCAAATCGCCAATATCGAAAAGGGGAAAATGAATCCTTCTTATTTGATTTTAAGAGCATTGGCAAAGGTCCTGCACATCTCTTTAGATACGCTTATAAATCCAGATATTTCTCTGGAAGATGAAGGTGTCAATCAGATGAAAATGCTTTATTCCAGCTGTCCGCCAGAAATGCGTGACACCCTGTTACATCACACACAGGAAACAGTGAAGGAACTGACAGAGTTGTCCGAGAAATTTGAAACGAATTGAGCCAGTGAGTGAAATTTAACGATTCTCTCACTGGTTCTTTTCATTTTCGGAGAAAAGAGGCAAGCAATGCCTGTGTTAATACACACAGGCCCGCAGAGAAGAAAATCCCTTTGTGATTTTCCTCTCCGCTTGCTTGTTGAGGGCAGCGCCCCCAAGCCCCTTTGAACACAGAATTTCATTCTGTGGCTGCGCGTTCTGCGAACGCTTTTGACCAGGACCAGCTTACCGCTGGCCGTGGTCTTTTTCTTTTTCAACATCCTGTTCTACCTCCATTTTCAGCACTCGATCTACATTTGCCTTTGCCGTTAAAAGCTCCCGCATTTCCTCACGGGAACGCCGGTACTCGGCATAGGTCTTTTTCTTTTCTTCCAGCAATTTCGCGTACTCCGTCTGCAACTCTTTGACCTTGGGAAGCTTCTTGACTCCCATCTCATCAAAGGCATTCTTAGCAGCCTGGTGGAGCAGAATTTCTTCCTCATGTTCCTCCCGGAATTTCTTAGAGTAACCCGCCTTGCGGTATGCCACATAGACCTCACGGGTCTTGGCATAATTTACGATGTGAGTACGCAGAACAGCGATCTCTGCCATGCGCTTTTCAGCCGCTTTGATCTGCGCCGAAAGATCATTGTGATGTGCCGTGGCAGCCGCAGCCTTTTCTTCCAAAACCGCATACTCCAGCAGATTGTTCTCTGACAGGTAATTCATGGTCTGCGCCATTTGTTTCAGATTAAAAACTTTAGCCCATCGAGCATAGCCAGCACCTTTTCCAGCCTGCAATTTTGCCTGAATGTCCACCAGCAGATTGACCTTCGGCGGCTCTGCCTGTGTGACTGTTTTCTTTCGCGGGGTATGTGCTTTCTTCCCTAAGAGAACTGCCCGCAAATCTTCCAATCCATATCCTTCGCCCAGACTGTCCATGCGGGCGGCTTTCTCCCAACCAGAGAGCTTCAGTCGATACGATTTTCCGCGCTTTGAGACTTCACAACCATACTCTTGCAACAGCTTCAGCAGTTCTTCAAAGTCAGCAGGACTTTGTGATAATGCGTTGTCAATCGCCACACGAAGCAGCTCTCGGTGAGAGGGCTTTGCCTGATCGCCCAGCCATTTGTTATAGCTCTTTCCGTGAAGTTTCGGATTCTCTACAATGGACAGTCCATTCTCAATACAGATGGTGTCACTTAGCCGACGAACCGCCTTGGTGCTGCCCCAAAAGTTTCGGAATTTCCGGTCATATTCTAAGCTGACCGATGACCAGATAATGTGATTATGAATGTGCGACTTGTCTATGTGAGTGCAGACTACAAAGGCATGATTGCCTTTAGTAAAACGCTTTGCAAATTCTACGCCCAGCCGGTTTGCTTCTTCCGGGGTAATCTCACCAGGGCGGAAGGACTGGCGCACATGATAGGCAATCACATCATCTGTACCACGCACTCGTCCGGTAGCGGCAATGTACTGCCGCTTTGCCAGAAGGAACTCCGCATCCGCAGTCCGGCTGTCACACGCATAGCCGGTAATGAGCCTGCCGTTATCTGTTTTCTTTGGATTGGCCACATAGTCGATGATGTCACTGATCGCCCGACTCTCTGTGCGGCCTTTGCCGACATGAAGCGGCATGATTCTTGTAGTTGCCATAATAGAAGGTCCTCCTCTCATAAATATTTTTGTTTTCGCTGAACTCTTTGCTTCTATCGTTGCAATAACTTTCTCCGCTGGGTATAATAAAAAAGAACATTCTACAACCTCAAAGGAGGGATTTCTATGATAGAACAGCTCATTGCTGAAGCAACCGAATGTGATTTCAAAGTTGCTCTCGAAACAAAAAAGCCAAAAAGCTGGTTAAAAAGTGTCAGTGCCTTTTCCAATGGAATCGGCGGCACTCTGTTTTTCGGAGTCTCCGATGACCGGGAGCCTATCGGCTTGTCCGATGTTCAAAAGGATGCTGAAGCGATCAGCCGCTTAATCAAAGAACGTATCACACCATTACCGCAGTTTATCTTAAAGCCATTGCAGGAAGATGGTAAAAACCTGTTGGCTCTGGAGGTTTCTCCTGGCCGCAGCACCCCATATTATTACAAGGCAGACGGCGTGATGGAAGCATATATCCGTGTTGGAAATGAAAGCGTAATTGCCCCGGATTACATTGTGAATGAACTGATCTTAAAGGGAACCAATCAGTCCTTTGATACCCTAACAACAGATGCGGTAAAAAAGGATTACAGCTTTACACTTCTGGAAGCAACCTATCTGGAACGGACTGGTCTCCGCTTTGAGCCATCCGATTATGTCTCCTTCGGTTTGGCTGACAAAAATGGGGTCTTGACCAATGCCGGAAAGCTCATGACCGATCAGCACACAGTTTATAACTCCCGTATGTTCTGTACCCGGTGGAATGGCTTGGAAAAAGGCTCTATCTTTGATGATGCATTGGACGATAAAGAATACGAAGGGAATCTGATTTATCTACTGAAAAGCGGCAGTGAATTTATTCGCAATAATTCCAAAGTCCGTTTTGTCAAAGAGGCACAGTATCGTGTAGACAAGCCGGATTATGCTGAACGAGCTGTGACAGAGGCTCTTGTCAATGCGCTTATCCATCGTGATTATATTGTGCTTGGCAGCGAAATCCATATTGATATGTTTGATGATCGGGTGGAAATCACATCTCCGGGCGGTATGTTTGGCGGCGGCTCAATTCAGGAATACGATATTTACAGTATTCGTTCGATGCGACGAAACCCTGTGATTGCTGACCTGTTCCACCGCATGAAGTACATGGAACGCCGTGGAAGTGGCCTACGCAAAATCGTCAGTGAAACCGAAAAGCTGCCTGGATACACAGAGGCATATAAGCCCGAATTTTCCTCAACAGCGACAGATTTCAGAGTTATTTTGAAAAATGTGAATTACCATCTTAGTCAGAAAGACTTAGTCAGTGACCAAGATTGTGACCAAGTTAGTGACCAAGATAAATCACAGGACATCCTACACGCAGTCTTGGATTTTTGTATAACAGAAAAAAGCAAACAAGAAATTTGCTCGTTTATTGGTTATCGAAATCTCACTTATTTTACAAGAAAATATTTGAATCCTCTACTGGCAAGTGGCCAGCTTAAAATGACTATTCCAGATAAGCCAAACAGTCGAAAACAAAAATATATTACAGTTCGTTCCGAATAAACAGAGAAGCAGGGCATTGGGTCTCATCTCCCATTGTCCTGCTTCTTTTTCATTCCAAATTATATTCACATCATTTACCCATACACCCAATCCTGGATCGCAAATTTCAAACTCTGCACCTTTCCCAGCAGCCAGATCGCAGCCAGCGGCAGCCCCATCGGGCTAATCAAAAATGCCATAACCAGCAAAATCACACCATTCTGCGGGGAATAGGTAATCAGCACAGCCACGCCAAGCAGAGCAATTACCGTGCTTAGTAGACCAAGCACCAGACCGGATATGTAGATCAGCCCCGTGCAGAGCCAGACAAAAAGCGTCAACACCAAAATGACCGGTGCAGTTACGATCATCAGCAGACATTTCAAAATCTTCATTCCTGTTCCTCCTTCCAACGCTCCAGATGCCGTTTGCACAGGGCATCCGCTTCTCTCTCATCATCTTCCGTCACTTCCCGTTTTCCTTTGGTCAGTTCAATCTCCAGATAAGTCCGGTAATCATCGGCTAAGAGGTCGAACAGTTCCTTGGGAGTATGGCACACCTCGCCAGAGCAATAGTGAAAATCTTGGTCAAATTCAACTCTTACACATCCATGGCGGCTGATATAAACTTCTATGGTCTCGTCTGCGGTCAGGTAATCCGCAAAAATCTCCAGCACCTTTTCAAAGGTCAGCATCTGTTTTCACTCCTTTGCTACGCTTCTTATTCTACTCATATTATCCGGTACGGACAGGCAAAAGACAAGGATACAGACAAAAAGAAAAAGCGGAGGAAGGTGCGGCGAAGAAACGCCGTTCCTCCCTCCGCAAATGGAGTATCTATCCCTGTTATGAAAGTTTGGAGAGTTGGGTAAGGATTTCCTTCACACCCTCCCACAGTTGTTCCTGCCGCTGGGATATATCCTCCAAGTCAGCATTATAAACCCGCCCGGTCTCATGCACTTTGCGGGTCAGCTGATTCAAGTTGTTGCTGCTTCGGCGCATCAGGGAGACCAACTCCTTCAGCTCCGGCAGTTCCAGCTTGACCACATAACCATCCAGCGCCATTTTCCGCAGATAAGCGCTCAAATTCTCTGTCCCGTATTGCTGCATCTTTTGATGGATCAGTTCCAGTTCTTCTGCGGACACCCAAAACAAAACCGGCACATCCCGCTTGCGCTTTGCCATGGTTATCGCTCCGGCTCCCGTTTTTTCGGGGCTGCAGGCTTGCGGGCAGGCGGTTCCTGCTTGAGCTTTTGCAGGACAGAACTTTTCTGCTGTTCTTGAGCGACTTTTCGGAACTGTCTGGTGAACAGGTCGGTCAAACCGGGATTGACCTGATCTACCACCAGATAGGCACAGTGGCGGGAAGCGCCGCTGTCCTCCAGCGTAGGAATGTTTTTTGCCCATGCTTTATTGTCCTGAGAGATACGCCCGTCATAGTTCTTGCGCTGGATGGTGTTGGCAAGAATAAACTGTACCCGTTCCGCCCCGAACTTTTCCAGCACATCTTTGACCGCCGCCTCCGTATCCAGCCGGTTCTCTGCATAGTGGGCGCTGATGGTCTGCTCAATGGCTTCTTTGCAGGCGCTGTTCGCCTGATATGAGAGGTTGTACTGTGCCATTTCCCCATGTTCTCTCGCATAGGCAGCTGAATGGGGATAGACCGGTGTTGTTCGCAGTTCCTCTTTGGCTCTGCACACATCGTCGGCACGGTTCTCAATGCTGTCCCGGATCACATCCATATAGCCGGTCTCCAGCTTTTCAAAATAACGGTACACATCCGCCAGCGGCGAGGGAGATTCCAAAAGCGCCTGGGCCTGTGCGTCGGTCAGCTCCAGCTCCTCCATCGCCATCACAATATCCTCACGGACAGTATATTCATAGGTGTGGTGCAGGATTTCTTCCGGGGGCTGGCTTTTCAACCAGTCCCTATATTTTTCCTGCTCAGTGGCCATCTTTTCATAAAGGGCCGTATTCAGATTATTGGTATTCATGTTATCGCACCTCCTCATGCTGTTTTGGTTTCTTGTCTGTACTGCGGGGCGTCACCGGGCGCTTCAGGCTGTCCAGCACCGAAGTCCGTGTGCTTTTGGCAACAACAGCCTCGGCGTGTGCCTGTCCCTTTCCGTCGATGTTGAGCAAAGTATCCAGCTCCACCAGACGGGCATTTTTGCTTCGCAGTTCTTCTTCATAAAGGAATGGCTTTCCGACTTCCTCCTTTGCGGCAGCCTGCTGCTGATAGAGGTTATCCAGCTGGGCCTTTGCCGCCTCCAGACGCTGGGGCATCTGGGCGAGGGCATTGTCGATACGGGTAAGATTTCCGCGAGGGTCTGTACCAAGGGTTGCCCGGTGGGTCATCTGTCCTTTCAGCAGGAGCGTATACTCCTGTTTCCATGCGGAAAATTCCACGGATATGGCATAGCCCCGGTAGCTGCCGATCTGCACCGGATCGGAGGTTTTGACCTCCTTGCAGGCATCCAAAAGGGCTGCGCCGGCGTTCTCCTTATCGGTCAGCAGATCGCCGCGGATTTCCATACCAGCAAAACCGTCCTCCGGGTGCGGGTGCGCTGCCAAAACCTCCAGATCGGATTCAAAGCCCTTGATAAAGCCTTTGTGCTTTTCAATCTCCTCCGGGAAGTATTTGAGCAGCTGGTCCTCCAGACGATATTGCTTGCTCTGGTGGTCGGCTTTCATCAGCTTCAGGCGGGATACCTCCACATCCAAATCCATACGCTCCTTGATGCGGGGATCTCCGGCGCACAGGGCTTTGATCTCGGCAAAGGAAAGCGCCGTTTCGTCCACATCATCGCAGGAACGCACTGGTGATTTAGAAGTCATGATCTGACTGATGAATTTTTGCTTATTCTCCACCGTCTGCCAGAGGTATGCGTCAAAGGTTCCTTCGGTCACATAGCGGTACACATGGACAAGAGGATTCTGGTTACCCTGGCGCTCGATACGGCCCTTGCGCTGGGCAAGGTCTCCCGGTCTCCACGGACAGTCCAGGTCATGAAGTGCCACCAGACGGTCCTGCACATTGGTGCCTGCGCCCATCTTGGCGGTGCTGCCCAAAAGGACACGCACCTGACCGGTACGGACTTTAGAGAACAGCTCCTTTTTCCGCACTTCGGTGTTGGCTTCATGGATAAAAGCGATCTGGTCGGCAGGCATTCCCTGAGCAATGAGTTTCTGACGAATATCGTCATATACCGTAAAGACCGGTTCCTGCTCCGGCAGAGGCACAGCGCCTTCCAATGCGTGAAGCAGTGGATTATCCAGCGTTTTCGCCGCCTTGCTTGCAGGAGCTTTTGCCTGCGGTGTAGAAATGTCGCAGAACACCAGCTGGGTCAGCTTGTCAGCTTTGCCATCCCGCCAGATCTGCATGATGTTGTCCACGCACTGATTGACCTTTGTGCCAGGTTCATCCGGCAGCATCTGGTTGACGATTCTCTGGTCCAGGCCCAGCTTACGGCCATCCGAGGTAATCTTGAGCATATTGTCCTGGGATGGGTCAACGGTTCCGCTGTGTACCAGCGATGCCCGTTCCGAAAGAGCCTTGACCATTTCCTGCTGATGTTCGGTAGGCTGCGCCACGATGTTGTGGTATTCCACCTCCGGGGTGGGCAGGTTCAGTTGGTCGGCGGTCTTGATGTCCGCCACTTCTTTGAACAGGTTCATCAGCTCCGGCAGATTAAAGAACTTGCTGAATCTCGTTCTTGCCCGGTAGCCGGTGCCTTCCGGTGCCAGCTCCAATGCTGTGACGGTCTCTCCAAATCGGGAAGCCCAGCAGTCGAAGTGGGTCATGTTCAGTTCTTGCAGGCGTTCATACTGAAGGTAACGCTGCATGGTGTAAAGCTCGGTCATGGAGTTGCTGACCGGGGTGCCGGTGGCAAAAATCACGCCACGGTTTCCGGTGATCTCATCCATATAGCGGCACTTGGCAAACATATCGGAGGATTTCTGCGCGTCCGATGTGGAAAGACCAGCCACATTCCGCATTTTTGTGTATAGAAACAGGTTTTTATAGTTGTGGGCCTCGTCCACAAACAAACGGTCCACACCCAGCTGCTCGAAGGTTACCACATCGTCTTTTCGCCCCTCGGCTTGCAGCTTTTCCAGTCTGGCTTCCAGAGACTTTCTGGTACGCTCCAGCTGCTTGACGGTAAAACGCTCGCCGCCACTGGCCTGTACCTCTGCAATCCCCTCAGTGATCTCGTCGATCTGTTCATAGAGAAGCCGTTCCTGACGCTCCCGGCTGATGGGGATACGCTCAAACTGGCTGTGTCCCATGATAATGGCATCATAATCACCCGTCGCAATACGAGCGCAGAACTTCTTTCGGTTATGGGTCTCAAAGTCCTTTTTGGTGGTGACTAAGATATTGGCGGAAGGATAGAGACGCAGAAACTCCGACGCCCACTGCTCGGTCAGATGGTTTGGAACCACAAAGAGAGATTTCTGGCACAGTCCCAGGCGTTTGGCTTCCATCGAAGCAGCTACCATCTCAAAAGTTTTGCCTGCGCCTACTTCATGTGCCAACAGGGTATTTCCTCCATACAGCACATGGGCAATGGCGCTTTTCTGGTGTTCCCGCAGGGTAATGGCCGGGTTCATGCCCCCAAAAGTGATGTGGCTGCCATCATATTCGCGGGGACGGGTAGAGTTCATTTCTTCGTTGTACTGGCGCACCAAAGTCTGGCGGCGCTCCGGGTCTCTCCAGATCCAGTCCCTAAAGGCTTCCCGGATCGCCTGCTGTTTTTGGGCAGCCAGGGTGGTCTCCTTGGCGTTCAGCACGCGGCGCTCTTTTCCGTCTGCGTCCTCTATGGTGTCATAGATACGGACATCCCGCAGGTTCAGGCTGTCCTCCAAAATCTTGTAGGCATTGGCACGGCTGGTTCCGTAGGTGGTGTAGGCTGCCACATCGTTGTAGGATACGGAAGATTTCCCCTTGATCTGCCATTCAGCAGTAAAGGAAGAATAGTTGACCTCGATACTGCGCTGGAGATAAAACGGGGTGTTGAAGGTCTCGTACATAAACTGCTGGATGTACTCTTTGTCGATCCAGGTAGCGCCCAGACGCACCTCAATCTCCGACGCATCCAGGTCTTTGGGCTGGGCGGCGGTAAGAGCTTCCACATTGACTGCATAAACCGGGTCCTGCTGTGCGGCCCGTTGCGCCTGACGCAGTTTGCGGCGTACATTGCCGGAGAGGTATTCATCAGCAGTCACATAATGGGGCGTTCCGTCCTGCTCCAACTGTCCCGGTACACGGAAGATTACGCCTTGCAGCTCTCCGGCCAGTTCTTCTTTTGTTTTTCCGGTAAGCTGGCTCATATAGTCCATATCCACGCAGGCTTTTTCCGAGATGGACACCGCCAGTGCTTCACTTGCCGTATCCACCACAGCCACCGCCTGATGGGGCTTGATGGTCCGCTTGGTGAACATATCTGCCTTGCGTTCCAGCTTTCCGTCCTCGTCGATGACTTCCAGCGCACAGAGCAGGTAATAGGAAGAATCGTCTGCATAGGCCAGACGGTTTGCACGGTCATTGATGAGACCGTATTTGGCAGAAAAGCTGTCATAGAGGCTGTTCAGTTCCGCCTGCTTTTGGGTAATGGTGCTGTCCGGAACCGCTGCATCCATCTGAAGGTCGATCAGTTCCTGCACACAATCACGCAGTCCCACAAGACCTTTTACACGGGCTTCGGCGGTGGCGTTGAGGTCAGGGCGCACCATACGGCTGTTTTCCCGGTAGTACACCTGCCCGTCTACAATGGCATAGGAATAGTTCTTCACATTGGGGTCGGCAGGAATGGAGGTGTCAATAGCTTCGCCTTCGCCCAGCTCCGGCAGCTCTGCCTCCTGATAAGTGCCATGAATGTACTTCACAGCATCATGCAGCTGGTCGGAAAGCTCCAGTCCCTCGATAGGGTTCACGGTGTAGTCCATACCATGAGCAGTGCTTACCGGCTCCTGTCTGCCCAGCACCATTTCCGGGTGGTCGATAAAATACCGGTTGATGGCAAACCCGTCCTCCGTCTGTCCGGTCTGGGTCCATTCCGGCACGATGTCCAACGGGCGGTCCCGCTTTTGGAGGAAGATGATGTCCGATACCACCTCGGCACCGGCATTCTTTTTGAACGCGTCATTAGGCAGACGGATAGCTCCCAGCAGCTCGGCACGCTGGGCAAGATAGCGGCGCACGGTGGAATCCTTGGCGTCCATGGTATATCGGGAGGTCACAAAAGCTACCACGCCGCCGGGACGCACCTGGTCGAGTGCTTTGGCAAAAAAATAGTTATGAATACTGAAATTCAGCTTGTTGTAGGCTTTGTCGTTGACCTGATACTGACCGAACGGCACATTGCCGATGGCAAGGTCAAAGAAGTCACGCCTGTCGGTGGTCTCAAAGCCGCCTACTGTGATGTCCGCCTTTGGATAGAGTTGCTTTGCAATCCGTCCGCTGATGGAATCCAGCTCCACGCCGTACAGACGGCTGTTTCGCATTCCCTCCGGCAGCATACCAAAGAAATTGCCCACACCCATAGACGGCTCCAGAATATTTCCGGTCTCAAATCCCATACGGTCCACCGCTTCATAGATGGCCTGAATGACCGTAGGGCTGGTGTAATGGGCGTTGAGGGTAGAGCTTCTGGCGGCGGCATATTCCTCCGGGGTCAGCAGTTCTTTTAGCTGGGCATACTCTAAAGCCCATGCCGGTTTCTCCGGGTCAAACGCATCAGAGAGACCGCCCCAGCCCACATATCGAGAAAGAACCTCCTGCTGTTCGGGGCTTGCCTGCTGTCCGGCAGCTTCCAGCTCTTTCAGCAAACGAATCGCATTGACATTTGCCTGGAACTTGGCTTTCGGACCGCCTTCGCCCAAATGCTCATCGGTAATGCGGAAGTTTTTTGCATTGCGGCGCAGGTTAGCCTTGTATTCCTCATAAGATGCTTCCTCGGCAGCTTTGGCATTGGGAAAGGTCTGCCACTGGCCATTGACCTGAATGGAAACCGGGTGTTCATCCAACACTTCCTCAAAGGTTTTCTCCGGCTCAGTCACAGGGGCTGGCGGCTCCGGCTCCTCGATATGCAGTCGTTCCACCACCACATCATAAGGCAGATTGTTCTTATCGCCCGGATAGACGGCCATGGTCTCGGAATGGAAGGTCGGGGATTCGGTAGCCGGTTGGGGCTGTTCCTGTCCAAAACCGTCCTGCTGACGGGCATACATCCCGCGCAGCAAAGGCGCAACCTCATCCCAGCGGAAATACAGCATAGCCAGACGCTTTTCCTCTGCATCCATGACTTCCAGCTCTATGCCCTGTGCCGTGGTACGGTAATCGGCAATATCGCCAGTCTCCAGATTCAGTGTCTCGATCTCACCGGAATAGGCTCTGCTCAGCCAGTAGGCGATCTCGCTGTTGCTCCTGCCGGATTGCAGCAGCGTGGAAATCTGCTTTTTATCCGCTTCATCCATCAGTCCATGAGCCAATACATCCCGCAAGTCCTGATCTGCCTTGTCCGGGTCAATAGGAAGAAACTCGGTATAGTAAGCATTGCGGCGGTCTGCCCGAAGCAGCTGCTCGAACTGTTCTTTGCGCTCTGCCCGGTAGATGGGATATACCATCCCGGTGGGCAGAAGCTGTACGGTGTCCTCCCGCAGCTCGGTGATCTGATAGGCGTCATCCTCGATATACACGGTATCGCCCACGGCATAGACCGGGGCGGCTGGGTCATAGGAGGTTCTTTGCGGAATTGGGCGGCGGAGGAAACGCAGCTGCCCTGGACGAGGGG
>OCLH01000245.1_pt1 | contig 11471 bp, 9 predicted proteins | sample 1495891 | NCBI WGS metagenome assembly OCLH01 (sample SAMN03418266, study PRJEB22391) | human gut metagenome | biome: human-gut; feature: organic feature; material: feces | host: Homo sapiens | place: Tanzania | collected 2013-01
ATCGCAACCGCGTGGAGAAAATCAATTATGGATACGACATCGACAGCAAAAAGGAGTACATACGCGGCTATAAGAAGAGAGAATACTCCGGACCGGTAGACAAATACGCCGACAATACAAACTACAATAGCATCAGGGAAAGTCGACTTTTGTATGATCTTACGGCGGAAACAAATGGTTCCGACCAAACCACGATGGATATAAACGAGCTGTATGTTGAGGAATTCCGTAAGGTAGTATGGCAAACTGAAAACGACAAACTGTACGCACGTGTCTATAACTGCGAAGGCTTTCTACAAATCACGGTAGGAAGCATAGAGAGAGAAATGTGGAAATCGTCTGAACGTGAATTTAAACTCAACGCTGACGGCACCCGACCAGTACAGGAGACAATGCGCTACTATAGCAAGAATGGCGAGGTAACAAGCGAGCATACTTCCACTTTCGCATGGGACAATAGCGGTCGCCTGCTATCCGTCATCAAATACAACAAATCCTCATCTGAAATATCATTTAAGAATGAATACACTTACGCCGACGACTACGCAAAGAAGCTGTCGCTGCGCGAAGCTATTGAAGCATTGGACGGTGGCGGTCTGATATATCCGGAGGACGAGTTAATGCAGTTTGGACGTATAGCAACCTCTTCTTACTATTATGCCGACGATGGTGATAAGGGTGAGAGTACATACGAGTGGAACGCTAACGGACAACTCATTGGAGGAACATGGAAGGAGACTTCTATAAAGTCTGGCCACGATAACAACGATACGTCGACCGTGACCGACTACGGCGAGGCACGAATAGGATATAACGCCGATGGACACATGGCATGGACGATTGACCATAGCATCAGCGAAAACGACTTCTTCAAGATTGAATACTTGTATAACAAGAAAGGTATATGGACCGGCGAGGCAGAATATGATGGCGACAGCTGGGATGGTCCGTGGACCAAGGTAGATTGGAGCAAAGCAAGAGCCAGAAAACGTCTCGCAACGCGTGCAGCTAAAGCGCCGAAGTTTATCGATGATATGACCGACGGCTATCATTCTATAGAAAACAATGATGGCGTATGGAATACTCAAGGACACTACGTTGTGGCAGATGGCGTTGTGGCAGGCGGTAGTTATTATCAGACTCTCGTAAGCAACGCATCCGTTCCTGCTAATCCTGAATACAACTATACCGACCCGTTGATGCCTCTCGAAATGGAAGAGGATTACGACGAATATGATGACGGTGAAGAAATGTGGTGTTATAGTTGGAACACGGACAAGTACGATTGGGAACTTGACTGGGGGCCGACAGAAGCCAAAAGGGTGTATGAGAATGATGGTAACATCGTTGCCGACATCTATGACGGCAATCAGACCATAGTAAGTTCAATCATATACCGTCTTGACGATGACGACCGACTGATTGAGGAGACCTACAGCAAGGGTGGCAACATCACATACGAGTATCTCCCCGACACCAACTATCTGCTTGAGAGTGTTGAGACTGCAGCCGACGGCTATCGCAACGTGTGCCACTATTACTACAGCAAGCACAACTATGTAGACCCGACTGGCATTGAAAGCATCAAACGCGATGACGCTTCCACACACGTACGGTACGACCTGCAAGGCCGCCGCATAACCACTCCGACCTCTAAAGGCATCTACATTGTCAACGGAAAGAAAGTGGTGGTTCGTTAAAAACACAAAAGCAGCGAAATAAACCAATTCAATGACAACGAAAAAGGCGTACAACCCAAAATCGTAAAGATTAAGGTTGTACGCCTTATTGTTATTTCTTGTTCAAAATTTTACCTCGTTTTTCTCCAGCACCAATGCCAAAGTCTGTAGAATGGTTCGGGTAGCGCTTCTTGAGGATAGGATCTTAGCAGACGGAGGTCGCGTTGGAGGCGCTGGAGGTTATGGCTGATGAAGCCATTGGTGGAAGGACGGCGATCGTCGAACTGTCCGAAGTTGCCGCCGCGCAACACTTCTGACAAGAGCATACGTCCACGGCGCTCATCCATCGGCACAATCATCCTTTCCTCCGACAAGCGCATAACCGCATGCAATACGTACATCATAGCACCTGCGAATGTGCTCAAACCTAAGCGTTTGAGAGAGTTTTGAATTAGGAGTTTTGAGTTAGGAATTGTTCGCGGCTTCGCCTGCGATTTTGAGTTATATAATTTTGAATTTCTTACTTCTTCGCAATTCATAAGAACGAAGTAGTAATCGATGATTTGCCTCAGCCCTACCCCTTCGAAGAAATAATGGTGGTAAAGGTGGTAGAGTTGATAGATGATGTTGAACGTATTGGTTGGAACGGCTATCGGAGTGCTGACATTAGGGAGCGTAACGAGATTGCTGTATTGCAGGTCTGCGTTACGGCGCAACCATTGCTGCATTCTGTGGTTGTGCAGAGGATTGTTCATGATGGCAGGAGTGGTGTGCAGCTCCACCTCCACCCCATTCATCTTCAGTTCGATGTGATTAAGGCTTTCCTTGCCGATGCTGCCATTGTCCTTCGTCAGCACAGCGGCAAGTCGGCGCACTTCCTCTCGTGATGCATTCACCCACACATCCACATCTCCAGACATACGGGCATACGGATTGGTATACATCAGCGCATTGCCCTGCCCTTTCAATATGCAGCAGCGACAGCCTGCAGCCCTGATTTTAGAATACACGTCAGCCGTAGCCTTGTTGATGACGACGTTCTGCTGTCTGATCTTCTGACTCTCCGCAAACCATTTCATCAGCAACGCATGCTCGGGTGCCACCTTCTTAGGGAGCTTTGACATTCCTTCCATAAGCACCCCCAACAGCATCTGCTTCTTGGCGAAACGGTACAGCAGCGCCCAGTCGAAGCCGCAAAGGGCGGTTCCGTCCAGAAATTCCTTTCCTTCGTAAATGCCTAAGGAAAACTGTATAAAGCGAAAATAAAGAGAGTGCATCTGAATAGTGAGGAGTGATTATTGAGTAGTGAGTAGTAATTACGGATATGACGATTTTTATTGGAGGATACGCCATTAAGAGAGGGAAAGAAAAAGATCCGTAATCGAAACAAATTGAGGACTTGGATGAAGAACTTGGTATGGCGGAGGCCAGAGACCTCCGCCACTTTATTCTTAATTCTTTATAGAGGCGATGTATTTCTCCATTCCTCTCTTCACGCAGCCTACGCGGAAGATTACGCCTTCCAACATTGCAACGGCAATGATGGTGGTAAGGATACCGAGAAGGACGTCTATGATGTAGTGATGGGTGGAATATACTGCGGTCCACCAGATGCCCATGCAGATGAAAGCGAAGACGCAGACTGTGAGAAGATGCTCACGACTCTTCACGGCATAGATGGTGGTGACGAGCATGTAGGCGGCGTGCAGCGAAGGCACGGCTGCGAACACGTTGGAGTTGTTGCAGTAGATGGAGTGAAAGACGGGGAAACCGACGAGCGTGTCGAAGCGGTCGAGTCCTGCCACATTGCCCGGAGTGTTGAGAATTGGCTCAAAACCATAATGGATGGCATACCATGGTGGGGCAGCGGGATGGATATAGTAGCCCACGAAACCCACGAGGTTGACAAACAGGAAGGCTATGGAGAAGCGGAGATAAGCCTCGCGCTTGCCTTTCAGATAAAGGTAGATGGCGAATCCCAGAGGCACTGGCACCCAACAAAGATAGAAGAAGCCTGCCATGAAGTCGGCGAATGCACAGTTGTGGATGTTAAACCATTCGCCGGGGATGAGCGTGCCCGTGGCTGTGGTGATGCCGAAGAGGGAACGTTCTGCCTCGAAAAGCCCACGTATGTCTATCGGGCGAAACTCATAATTGGGGAAGAATCGCATCGAGTCGTAGCTGACGGCGAACGCCAGCCACGGCGCCAGAGCCAGTGCTATCTTGCGTGTGGGGCGCACGGCGAGAAGCACCAGCCAGAAAATAATGAGGTTAATGCTGAACACTGTGATGTGGTTTTAAAAGAGAAAAAAATTACTGCTCACCTCTGTCACGCTTGCCGAGCTCGCGGTAGCAATGGGCCACACGCCAGAAAGCGGTGAGATTGGCGAGGACGGCGATGATGATCATCGGCACCACCAGCACCCAAAAATTGGCGCATACGCCACAGAAGATAGCTCCTACGGCTGTCACCACGACGCGCTCAGGACGCTGCATCAGACCCACCTTGCACTCGATGTCGAGTCCTTCGGCACGTGCACGTACGTAGCTCACCATCACTGAGCCCACCATAGCGGTGAACGTAACGACGCCAGCCCAGTCCCACGAGCCGTGCATAAGGAGATAATAGCAGATGCCGAAGAGTGTGCAAAGCTCGCTGTAACGGTCAAGCGTTGAGTCCCAAAGGGCACCGAACGTTGACGACATTCCACCCATACGAGCCAGACGACCGTCCATCATATCAAACAGTCCGGCAAAGAGGATGACGCCACCGCTCCACCCTATCCAGGCATAAGCCTCGCATTCGGGCAGTTCTGCGGCATAGATGAACATCGCCATGGCTACGAGATTGAGGACGAAGCCCGTGGTGGTGATGAAGTTAGGGGTGATGCCCACCTTTATCATGCCTTTGATAAGCGGATTGATAATGGCGTAAATCACCTTCTGTAGAAAATCGCGATAATTCATATTTCTTTTTTATTTGTTTTATTATTCTGTTTTCTGTACCGACCTTCTGCCTTCATGAAAGACGAAGATGCGCTGCATCTGATAGTTCCACAGAACAGCCACAAGTACGGCAACGATGGCCTTGGAGATGACATAGTTGAGTCCTGTCATTTCCGTCACCTGACACGTGCCAAGCGTATTGAGGGCAATGCTCACTCCCCATACGAACATATAGCGCAGGGCAATGTATTTCTTCTTCATTCCGAAGGCGTGGAACACCCATCGATAGTTGATGGCGCAGTTTACCATTCCCCCGCTGACAGCGCCGATGAACGTGGCATACCCGTACCACATGCCGAAGATGTTGACGAGAGCGAGAGTAACGGCAAAGTCGGCGGCAGAAGCCACCCACGCAGAGCATTGCGCCTTTGAGAAAGTTATGATAGAGTGCTTTAAGCTTCCCATAATGGCGCTATGTTGTGTTGTGTGAAATTATTATTTAAGGGCGCGAAAATATTATATATAATATAATGTATAGAGATACGCCAGAACAGCCGCGAAACGTGTCCTATAATGGCACTATCATCCTACAAAGGTGCAAAATTAGTAGAAAAATATTAAAAGGCAAAAAGTTTTCTACCTTTTTTAAACTATTATATGTAACTTTGCAGCCGCAAAGCTAATATGTGGTTTTACGAGACAAGGAAAGTATATTCGAAATCTATAATAGGATAAATTAGTATAAATACAAACGTGAAAAGGTCTTTTTTCGTTACATTGATGTTCTTGCTTTTGGCAGTTGTTGCCAAAGCGCAGATTACAGGAGAAATTTATGATACTGACGGTTACCCAATACCGTTGGCAAGTGCCATATACAAAGGACACCACGTCGCTGAAGCCAGCGACCTGGACGGAAAGTTCAAGATAGCACGCCATAACGGATGGGAACTGACGTTCAGTTCGGTGGGCTTCCAGCCCCAAACCATCAAGGTGGGTCCGAACACGCCGTCGCATCTTAAGATTGTTCTTAAGGAGGACTCGCGCTCACTCGGCGAGGTGGTTATCAAGCAGAAGCGTGAGCGCTATTCGCGCAAGAACAATCCTGCCGTGGAGCTCATGAAGCGCGTCATCGCAGCCAAGAAGCGCACGCATCTGGACAATTACGACTATTATCAATATAACAAATACCAGAAGATTACGTTCTCGCTGAACGACATCAAGCCTGCCGACCTCGATTCGGGCAAGTTCAAGAACAAGGCTTACGTACGCGACCAGATCGAGACATCGCCTTACAACGGCAAGCTGATCCTGCCAGTCACGTACGACGAGACCGTTACGCAGCACATATATAGAAAGAACCCGCGTGTGGAGAAGGACATCATCAAGGGCCAGCGCTCCGAGGGTGTGAACAACGTGCTGCAGACGGGTGAGATTCTCAACACCATGCTGCGCGAGGTGTTCACAGACGTTGACATCTACGACGACCACATGCGCCTGCTGCAGTATCAGTTCACGAGTCCTATCGGCGAGACCGCCGTTTCGTTTTACAGATTCTACATCCAGGACACGGTATACGTGGACCGCGACCTCTGTTATCACCTCGAGTTTATCCCCAACAACCAGCAGGACTTCGGTTTCCGAGGCGAGCTGTACGTTCTCGCCGACTCGTCGCTGCACGTGAAGCGCTGCTCGTTCACGCTGCCGAAGACGTCCGACGTCAACTTCGTGCACGACATGAAGATTACGCAGGAATACGCCAAGCTGCCTAACGGCGAGTGGGTGCTCTCGAAGGACGACCTTGCTGCAGAGCTTACCCTGCTCGGCGCCAACACTCTTGTGACTAAAGCCACACGATATAATGACTATGCCTTCGACGAACTGCCGTCGAAACTCTTCAAGGGAAAGGCGAAGACAAGGCATGAGGCAGACGCGATGATACGTGACGAGGCGTTCTGGAACCAATACCGAACGGTGGAACTCTCGAAGGGCGAGTCGTCAATGAACGCCTTCATTCACCGTATCGAGCAGTCGAAGAACTTCAAGTGGATACTCTTCGGACTCCGTGCTTTCGCCGAGAACTTCGTTGAGACCGGCTCTTCGCGCAAGCGCTCACTGTTCGACATCGGTCCGGTAACCACCATCATATCAAGCAACTTCGTGGATAAGTGGCGCTTCCGCCTCAGCGGACGTACCACAGCCAACCTCAACAAGCACCTCTTCTGGAACGGTTTCTATGCCTACGGAACGAAGTCGAAGAAGCATTACTACGGCACCGAGGTGACATACAGCCTCAACGCCAAGAAGAATGTGCCCTTCGAGTTCCCGCAGCGCAACATCATCTTCGAGACAGCTTACGACGTAATGTCACCTGCCGACAAGTTCCTTATCCATAACAAGGATAACATGTTCATGTCGTTGCGTACTCAGAAGGTGGAGCAGATGTATTTCTACAACCGCCAGAAGCTCTCGTTCGTGTACGAGACCGACTGGGGTCTGTCGTTCCACACCTCGCTGAAGGCGGAGAGCAACGAGCCCACCGGCGACCTTTCGTTCACCCGTATGCCGGACGTGGCAACCAATCTCGCCCCCGACGGCAAGGAATATGTAAGACAGATACGCACCACGGAAGGCAAGTTAATGCTCCGTTACTGCCCCGGACAGACGTTCATCAACACCAAGCAGCACCGCTGGCCCGTCAATCTTGACGCACCGGAGTTTACGCTGAGCCACACTATGGGCTTCAAGAACTTCCTCGGAGGCGAATACAAACTCAACTATACGGAGGCTAAGATATACAAGCGCTTCTGGCTTGGCTCTTGGGGCTACGTCGATACCCACTTGGACGGTGGCGTACAGTGGGACAAGGTGCCTTTCCCGCTGCTTATCATGCCGCCCGTCAACATCACGTACCTCGAATGGGAGGGCACGTTCTCGATGATGAACAACATGGAGTTCCTCACAGACCGCTACGCCTTCGGCTCGGTGGCATGGGACATGAACGGCAAACTGCTCAACCGCATACCGCTCATCAAGGAACTGAAGTGGCGCGAATATATCTCAGTAAAGGGAATGTGGGGCACGCTCACCGACAAGAACAATCCGTTCCTGGAGCGCAACCGTGCCGACAACACCCTCTTCCAGTTCCCCAACGGCGCACGCGTCATGGACAAGAAGACGCCTTACTGGGAAGTGACAGTGGGTGTGCACAACATCTTCAAGCTCATCGCCATCGACTACGTAAGACGTATGAACTATAACGGACCTGGCATAAAGAAGAACGGCATCCGATTCGGATTTATGCTTAGCTTCTAAAACAAGAAGCCTACATATATATTATAAGAAAACGAGGTGTGCAAAACGCTATATCAGCAGTTTTGCGCACCTCGTTTTTTATTGATTAAACAGTAATTCAAAAAAACTTCCACAATATGTAATAAATTCCAACTTAGGGCGTTAAATAGATATATAGCATAGAAGAAACATATTGTCAATTTAAACCCAACGCCTATGACACATTATACCCCTGAAGAGGTTAAACCCTCAGAAAACACCCTGTCTATCATCCGCCAGATAGCACGTGCATACTGCGCGATAAAGAAGAACGGACGCAATGGGTCGTATTGCATGAACTAATTATTAATCGTATAACCCCTTAAAAAGTAAAGAACAAACCCATAAACTTACAACAATAAATTCATGAAACCACTGATTTCGCCTTCCCTTCTTTCGGCAAACTTCCTTGACCTCAAAACCGACATTCAGATGATCAATGCCAGCGAGGCCGACTGGCTGCATCTCGACATCATGGACGGTGTGTTCGTTCCTAACATATCCTTCGGATTCCCGGTGATAAAAGCCGTTGCGAAGGAATGTAAGAAGCCGCTGGACGTGCATCTCATGATTGTGCATCCCGAGAATTACATCAGCCAGGTGGCTGCTACGGGCGCCATGATGATGAACGTACACTATGAGGCTTGCGTGCATCTGCACCGCACCATACAGCAGATTCATGACGCCGGCATGAAGGCTGGTGTTACGCTGAATCCTGCCACACCCGTATGTCTGCTCGAGGATATCATCTGCGATGTTGACATGGTGCTGCTGATGAGCGTCAATCCCGGCTTCGGAGGACAGAAGTTCATCGACGAGATAGTCGCCAAGACACGCCGTCTGCGCCACATGATTGACGAGTCGGGAAGCAAAGCATTGATACAGATTGACGGTGGAGTGAACGCCGAGACCGCCCCGTTACTCGTAGAGGCTGGAGCCGACGTACTTGTGAGCGGCAGCTACATCTTCAAGGCTGCCGACCCGATTGCCACAATACATGATTTGAAGCAGCTCTAAGCAGAGCTGCTTTACACAGAGAGTTGCAGCGTTATGCCATGCTTACGTGCCGTACGGCGCATATTGATTATGGCATAACGCATGCGACCAAGCGCAGTGTTGATGCTTACATTGGTGAGTTCGGCTATTTCCTTGAACGAGAGTTCCTGGAAATAACGCATAAAGACAATCTCGCGCTGGATGGGCGGGAGCGTATCAATGAGGCGTCTTACGTCAGCCATCACTTGTGTATTGACGTAACGTCCCTCGATGTTGCCCTCAAGCACATCGTTACCACCCATATTTGAAAGGTCATTATCCTTCGTCACCTCCACGATATGACGCGAACTCATATCGCGATACCAGTCCATCACGACATTATGTGCGATACGCATCATCCACGCACCGAACTTGCCGCTGGCAGTATAGCTGCCGTCCTGTAGGCGCACGATGGCCTTGACGAAGGTCTCCTGAAAGAGATCTTCGGCTGTCTCGCGGTCGTGGACGACGAAAAGGATGTATGAGAAAAGCTTCGACTGGTTGCGTGACAACAGCAGGTCAAAAGCACGATTATTCCCATCGACATATGATAGGGCCAACTCTTCGTCGGTCATATCCTGCAATTTCTTCATCTTGTTATTATTTTTTTGTTTTTATGAAGTAAATGTTTCCGATAGGCTGTACGTTTTTTGATGTTGTTAATATTAAAGTTTCAAATAGGGGCAACTTGTCTTTTGTTTAAGTCATTGCAAAGATATCAACTTTTGACGTAACCGCCAAATAATACGACAACAAAAATCCGACAATATAACGTCTATATAATAGGACATAAAAAAAGAGGTTGGCGCAGGATGCTGCCAACCTCATAAGTCGATTTCGTAAAAAAATAGCGAAATCATCAAAAATGATATCGCAAATGTATAGCATATTTTTGACAATAACAAATAAAAGGGATGAAAAAATCAGAATTTAACATTTGAGCTCTTCCTTCGTCGACAGTTAGGAGATAATGTGGCTGAAATTTCTTAACTTTGCATTCTAAAAACAATAACAATATGGGAAGAAACAAATACTCGCAAAGCGAGATAGACGGCATAGCAAAACTGCTGCGCCTCAAGAACGCCGCCAACCGTGCACGTCAGAAAGAGATAAGACACCAGCTCCGCACACAGTACGAATTTAACATCTCTGACTTCAACGAGCCGGGAAAGGCTTTCGGCGAGAAAGAACTGCTGGATGCCATTCAGCGCCGAGCCATCCTGATATTGGACGACCGCACCATCGCCGACATGAAGGCGAAGAGACAGCGCGACCGTGAACGTGACGCTGCCGAACGTGAGCAGGAGGCCATCCAGACGGGAGAGCAGACAGACTGGAAGGAAGCCATGAAGCAATGGGAGGAATGGGAAGCCAAGGAAATGGACAAACTGGACAAATAAACGTCCTAACGCTCCATTTAACTGACTGATATTTCCTATTTTAACCTTATTTTAACGCGTATGTATTGGCACTATAACGGATTATGGCTAATTTTGCATTGTAACATAAAACGTAACACATACGACAAAAATTCATTAACATCTAAAATCTTATAATTATGGTAAAAACTTTACGCTATTTATTGATGGCTGTTGTTGCCATGGTGGCAAACTTCTCGTTTGCACAAACAACAATCAACTTTACACAGCAGACTGCTACATTAAAGGACAAGGTGGGCTACACTCTTACAGCTGAAGGCTACACTTTCGAAGCAGACAAGGCTGACGGTTCGACTGTTCCTACACAGAACACTAATTCAAAGGACCTTCGCCACTATGCCAAGAACACGCTGACCATCAGCGGTCCTGCCATGAAGGAAATTGTCTTCACTATGTCTGACGCAGGAAAGAAGCAGTGGGGCGACGTCACTCCTTCTGAGGGTCAGGTAACAGTTGACACTGAGAACGGCATCACGACTTGGACCAACACCAACGGTTCTACAACAGTGACATTCACAGTAGGTACAGACAACACTTACGGCTCTAACAAGAAGAAGACTGCTGCACAGTTCGACCTTGCTTCCGTAACCATCACCGGTGATGCAGCTGGCAAGACAAAGCAGCCGGCTAATCTCGCGTTCTCTGAGGCCACCATCGACCACGAGGTTGGCACCGAGTTTACTGCTCCTACCTTCACAAAGGAGACCACAGCTGCCGTTACCTTCGTTTCTGACAACGAGGCTGTAGCCACTGTCAACGCAGAGGGTGTCATCGCTCTTGGCGGCGAGGAGGGTAAGGCTGTCATCACTGCCTCTTCTGAGGAGAACGACGCTTACAGCGCAGGCAACGCCACCTGCACCGTATACGTATGGCACTACAACGTATACAAGAAGGCAGCAGCTGTTGAGAGCGGTAAGAAGTATATGATTGTTGCTCAGCGTGACGGCAATACTTACTACGCTATTCCTGCTAAGGAATCTTACAACTATGGCTACCTTAGCACATTCAACGTAGAGGGCACTGTTGACGAGCTCCAGAATTG
>OCLH01000252.1_pt1 | contig 11213 bp, 8 predicted proteins | sample 1495891 | NCBI WGS metagenome assembly OCLH01 (sample SAMN03418266, study PRJEB22391) | human gut metagenome | biome: human-gut; feature: organic feature; material: feces | host: Homo sapiens | place: Tanzania | collected 2013-01
CCACTTTTATCATGCAATAGCGCCACTTTTACACTCTAATAGTGGCACTATTGTAGTGTAAAAGTGGCGCTATTGTTATGCGCGGGTGCTGTTTGCACAGCAAAACACCATAAAAACAGCTTTTTGATTCTCTAGAATTGATTTTTATTTTGTAACATGTTTTTACTCTTTGTACGATATTTGCATGGTGGATATGAAGACGTTAAGGATGGTACTGATGATGAGGCGGTAGCGTTGTAAGGATTTATTTTATAAAGGCTAAATGTCATGTTTTTTTCTCAGTTTTTGTAGTATTCTGCTTTTTCTTGCGTTTATATAGTGTAAAAGAAAACAAATTAGAGACCGCTAAACGCCGATAGCTCACTTTTTTTTACTAATTTTGCAATGAATACTGATGTATTCGCAGACTACTTGATTACGTCTTACATTACGATTTACCACGTTTTTTATAAAAACCATTCTATGACAAACAAATTCGTAAAATTGTTTTTCTTGGCCACATGTTCTATGATGGCCCTCACGTCCAATGCCCAGTCATTGCTTCCCAAGCCGCAGTCGTTTGTGAAGGCAAAGGGCTTCTTCCCGTCGGCACCGGGCAATGTAAAGGTGGAGAACCTTGCTGGTGACGTTGCGGAGAACATCTACTCAAAGCCTTGGCTGAAGGCAGCCAAGAATGATGGTCGCCGTGTGGTGCGCTTCGCACGTATGGCGAATCCTTCCTCTCCTGAGGCATATCGCCTGCATATCACTTCTGACACACTCATTGTAAGTGCTGCCACTGCTGACGGATTTCGTTATGCTTGGCAGACCATCGGTCAGCTTACCTCGAAGAGTGGCATTGTCTGCTGCGACGTTGACGACGCTCCGGCGTATAAGTGGCGCTCGTTGATGCTCGATGTGTCGCGCCATTTCCAGCCGATTGAGTTCATCAAGAAGCAGGTGGACATAATGTCGAAGTATAAGTTCAACCGCCTCCATATCCATCTCACCGACGCTGCCGGATGGCGCATCGAGATAAAGCGCTATCCTTGGCTCACCAAGTTGGCGGCATGGCGTCCTGATCGCACATGGAAGGAATGGTCGAAGAACGGCGCACGCTACATCGAAGAAGGTTCGGAAGGCGCTTACGGCGGCTATTACACGCAGGACCAATTGCGCGACCTTGTGGCTTACGCTGCTGAACGCGGTATAACCATTGTGCCTGAGATAGAGATGCCGGGACACTCGGCTGAGGTGATGACGGCTTATCCCGAACTGTCTTGCACACACGAGCCTTACAAGCAGATGGACTTCTGTGCGGGTAGTGTGGCAACATACGACTTCCTTGAGAATGTTCTGAAGGAAGTGATGGACATCTTCCCGTCCAAGTATATCCATGTAGGCGGTGATGAGGCTGACAAGGCGTCATGGCCTACATGTCCGCTCTGCCAGCGCAAGATGAAGGAGCTGGGCACGGACAAGGAAGGTCTGCAGGCCAGTCTGATTGCCCATTTCGGACGTTTCCTCAACGAGCACGGCAGACAGCTGGTGGGTTGGGACGAGGTGATCGCCGGTAACCTTACCAAGAACACCACCGTTATGGTATGGCGAGGAACCGAGAAGGCGCATGAAGCCATCGAGCACGGTTACGATGTGGTTCTCTCTCCGGGTGCTTACTGCTACCTTGACAGCTATCAGGACGCTCCGAACACACAGCCGGAGGCCATCGGTGGCTATCTGCCTCTTGAGAAAGTGTATGGCTATGTGCCCGGCGAGGACTTGCCGGAGGCTGAGCGAAACATGATAACAGGCGTACAGGCTAATCTGTGGACTGAATATATCCCGACTCCGGAACACGTAGAGTATATGCTTTATCCGCGCGCTCTTGCCATTGCCGAGATTGGATGGAACGGAACGAAGAAGAAGGATTATCCTGAGTTTAAGCAGCGTGCGCTGCAGCAGATTGAGGTGTTGCGCAAGGCTGGCGTCAACACGTTTGACCTGAAGCATGAGTAGGGTGAGCGTCCCGAGTCGCTCAAGCCTACTGCTAACAAGGCACGTGGCTGTAAGGTGATATTCAATAAGAAGTATTCTCCCAAGTATCCTGCTGCCGGCGACCAGACTCTTGTTGACGGTGTACGTGGCGGATGGACTTATGGTGACAAGAAGTGGCAGGGATTCATCGGCAAGGACTATTGTCTCGATGTCACTCTCGACCTTGGAGCAAAGACGAAGATTTCTTCTGTTTCAGCTGACTTCATGCAGAGCTATGGCGCTTGGGTGTTCTTCCCAGAGGAGTTCAAGGTGTCTGTCAGCGATGACGGTAAGACATTCACTGAGGTATATACCACCAGCAGCAAGGTGGACCATGACATCCAGTCTGGCTTCCGCACCCTTTCATGGAAGGGATCGAAGAACGCACGTTATGTCCGCGTACAGGGCAAGACCACAATGGACGGTGGCTGGCTGTTCACGGACGAAATCGTAGTGAAGTAATCACGCATATTCTCTGAACTTGCGAAAGTTCAAACACATATTATTATATAAGAGAGGAGAGGTTAAAAGAAGCTCAACAACTTCTTTTAACCTCTCCTCTCTTTTTGTATGTTCTTTTCGCTTATCCGTCTTAATCCTCTCTGATGACCACTGTCACGCCTCGTGCAGCCTGTGCTCCCATTACCAGCGCCTGCTCGATGTCGGCTGTCTTTGACGGTCCTGAGATGAATGTGCCGAGTCCGGTCTTAGGCATGCAGATGCGGTCGTATGCCTCGTGCATGTTGTTCACGATGCCGCTCTTCGGGAGAACGATGACCAGATACTCGCTGATGAAGCATACGGCTTTCTCCTTCATGTCCTGCGGAATCCAGACGCAACCGTTCTCCGCCACTCCAATCTGTCCGTACACCACGCCTACGTCGGTGCCGTTGAGGTCCTGCGCCTCTGCCACGGTGTCTGGATTGATGGTGGCGATGGTCAGTTCGGCTATGTTTGAGGCTATGGTCTTTGCTTCCGGATAGGCGCTTCTTACGATGTCGTCGAGCTTTTCGCCCGGCTTAGCCATCACTACCTTGCTGCCCACCGACATGCTAATATCCACAAACTGCTTTACCGTGTCGTCATACGATATGCCGTCTATAGGTGTGTCAGGCATCGGATATTGTTCGTGTGTGTTGCGTCGCAACTTCTCCAATAGTTCGTCTTTGTATGTCATTGTTCTTTCTGTTCGTTATGGTTCAGTTTTCCTTTCTTCCACATAGTCTGGAACGACTCCTTTGCAAATTTCGGCATTGCGTGTCCCACGCCCCAAGGATTGAGTGAGCGGATGTGCGTCAGGCTGTCCGGTATGATATTGGCAAGAGGAGCCATACGCAAGGCTGAAGAATAGAGTAGGGGATGATCGAAGAGCTCTTCCATTCCCTTAGACATGCATTTCTTCATCGTGTTCGCCTTATGCAGCGAGTCGAGCTTCTGCCTCCACAGATAAACCTGCGAACCGGGATTGACCTTTGCCGGGCATACATTGTCGCACGACAGGCAGAGTGTGCAAGCGCTGACGTTGTCGGTGTAGCGTGGCGCATCGTGCAGCATGCCGAGATTGATGCCTATGGGACCGGGGATGAAGTAAGTGTATGAGTAGCCTCCAGAGCGGCGATATACAGGGCAGGTGTTCATGCAGGCTCCGCAGCGAATGCACTTCAGCGTCTCCCAATGCTCGTCGTTGGCAAGGATGTCGCTTCGTCCGTTGTCCACGAGGATGACGTGCATCTCCGCTCCCTGTCTTGCCTGACGGAAGTGTGAGGTGTAAGCCGTTGTGGGCTGACCTGTAGCAGAACGGCAGAGCAGACGCTGGAATACGGCGAGCGACTTATAGTCGGGCACAATCTTCTCTATTCCCATTGCCACGAGATGCAGCTTAGGCATTGACGTTGACATGTCGGCGTTGCCCTCATTGGTGCAAACTACGATGTCGCCAGTCTTTGCCACACCGAAGTTACATCCCGTCATTCCTGCTCCTGCTTCCATAAACTGGTTGCGCAGATGCTCGCGTGCGCATCTTGTCAGATAGGTCGGGTCATAATTGCCTTTCTCCTTGCTTATGCCCTTCTCCTCGAACATCTCTCCCACCTCTTCTCTCTTGAGGTGTATGGCAGGCATGACGATGTGGCTCGGCTTCTGATGGAGCAGTTGTAGGATGCGTTCGCCGAGGTCAGTCTCCACGACGTCGATGCCATGACTCTCAAGGAACGGGTTCATGGCGCACTCCTCGGTAAGCATCGACTTGCTCTTAACCATCTTCTTTACGTCGTGACTCTGCAGTATGTCGAGCACGATGTTATTAAAGTCGGCTGCGTCCTTAGCCCAATGCACAATGACGCCACGGCTCTCCAGCTGCGTGCTGAACTCCTCCAGATAGTCAGCCAAGTGTGTTACGGTGTGCTGCTTTATCTGGCTGGCATGTTCGCGCAGCTCCTCCCATTCAGGCAACCCTGACGCCATGTTGTCGCGTTTTTGTCTTAATGACCAGAAGGTGGCGTCGTGCCAAGAGGTCTTTTCTCTGTTGTCGTTGAAGCGTCGTGCCGCTTCGGAATGTAGTGTGCTCATAGTCCTGCTGCTAATATCTCTACCACGTGTATGAACTTAATAGGCTTGTTCTCCTTCTTTGCAATGCCCTGCATGTGCATAAGGCATGACGAGTCGGGACCGGTGATGTATTCCGCTCCCGTAGCCATGTGACGTTCAATCTTGTCCTCTCCCATGCGCTTCGACACGTCCGGCTCCTCTACGGAGAACATTCCTCCGAAGCCGCAGCACTCGTCCTTACGCTCCGGCTCACGGATGGTGATGCCGTCAACGAGTTGGAGGAGGTCGATAATCTTGTTGAACTGCGGCACCTGTCGTTCTGAAGGCGACGACAGTCCCAGTTCGCGCACGCCGTGACACGAGTTGTGTACGCTGACGATGTGCGGGAAGTGAGCCTTGAGGCTTGTCGGTTTCACGACGTCATGCAGAAACTCCACCACGTCCATAATCTTCTTTGACGTGAGGCATTCGTGATTGCCTTTGGCAAGTCGTGGATGATAAAGCTTGACAAAGGCTGCGCACGATGCCGACGGCGCCACTACATAGTCGAACTCCTTGAAGAGATCGTCGAAGTGGCGTGAGATGTCCGTAGCCATCTTCTCAAAGCCGGCGTTTGCCATTGGCTGTCCGCAGCAAGTCTGCTTGAGAGGGTAGGTTACGTCGAGTCCGAGGCTTGTCAGGAGTTTGTAGGTAGCCACTCCCACTTCCGGATACAAAGCATCGACGTAACATGGAATAAACAATCCGATTTTCATAATGTCTTTATAGCTCTTTAGCGTGTTAAAAGTGTTTTTCTATTATTTGTTTTTGCGCGGATCGGCGAGTGTTATCACTTCGCAGTCTTTGAATTGGTCGCCGTCGATGGTCAGTCTTACTATGGTACGTTCTTTCTGCCATCCCTGCAGTCCTGCAGCTCCGGGATTGATGTGAAGGAGTCCGAGCTCCTTGTCGTTCATGATCTTCAGGATATGTGAATGTCCGCTGATGAAGAGTTTGGGCGGACGTTCGTAAATCTGTTTTCTGATGCTTGCGTCGTACTTACCGGGATAACCTCCGATGTGCTTCATCAGAACGTTCACGTCCTCACACTTGAAGCGCAGCACTTCGGGATACATCATACGGAGGTCGCCGCCGTCGCAGTTGCCGCAGACGGCGCGCAGAGGTCTGAACTCGGCGAGGCGCTCCGCAAGGAATGGGGAGCTGATGTCGCCGGCGTGCCATATCTCGTCGCATGGCTCGAAGTAAGTCAGATACTTGTCGTCCCAGAAAGAGTGGGTGTCGCTGATAATGCCTATCTTCTTCATTCCGCAGCCTTCCTTTCCAGAGCTTTCCTTATGAAGCTGACAGCAAGTTCGGTTGTGCCGTCCATTCCCAGTCTTGACGAGTTGATGCAGAGGTCATAGCTTTCGCTCTTTCCCCATGTCTTGCCCGTATAGTAGTTATAGTATGACGAGCGTCCCTTCTCCTGATTCTCTATTATCTTTCGTGCCTCCTCTTCCGTGCAGTCGTGGCGCTGGCGTATCTGCGCTATGCGCTCATCGATGTCTGCCGTGATGAAGATGCTGACAAGATTCTTGTGTTCGCGGAGTACATATTCAGCGCATCGTCCTACGAAGACGCACGGTCCTTCCTCAGCCGCCTTGCGGATGGCGTCGCTCTGTATGCGGAAAAGATTCTCCTGCGACATCTCGTTATCGTAGAAGGCATTGTCCGAGATGAAGGGCACGTGCACATGGAACATGAGGTCCAGAAAGCCCTTCTTCTCGTCGTTCTTCTCGAAGCATTCCTCGCAGAATCCGCTTTCGCGTGCCGCAAGGTTAAGTATCTCCTTGTCGTAGAGCTTGCATCCGAACACCTCCGCTATCTTCTTTGCCACGACGTGTCCGCCGCTGCCGAGCTGTCGTCCTATACATATTATTATATTGTCGTTCTTCATATTGTATGTTGTTTCTTATGGTTGGTTCTCTCAGTTGTGTTGTTATGCCTTTGCGCTGTTCATCGTGCGGAACTCTCTCACCTGTCTCATTAGCATAATAGTGGCGAATACCCATGATGTGGCGTCGGCTATAGGCATCGACATCCATATGCCGTCCAATCCTACGAATTTTGGCAGGATGATGAGCAGAGGCAGCAGGAAGAGCATCTGTCTGGAGAGCGAGAGCAGCACGCTTATCTTTGCCTTGCCGATGCCTTGGAAGAATCCCGTCGTTATCATCTGAATGCCTACGAGCGGGAAGGCGAGCATGTTTATCTGTATGGCTCTGATGGATATGCTGATGAGCGTGGCGTCGGTGGTGAAGAGGCGGGCACACTCGTATGGGAACAGGTGGACGAGGATAAATCCGAACGTGGTGATGCAGAATCCTGTGCACAGTCCGTACTTGAGCAGACGGAGCAGTCGGTCATATCGTCGCGCACCGTAGTTGTATCCCGTGATGGGGAACATACCCTGGTTGACGCCCATGTTTATCATGATGAATATGAATGCCATCTTGTTGGCGATGCCGTAAGCGCCCACTGCCATGTCGCCGCCGTACTTCTGCAGTCCGGTATTGATGAATATCACGACGATGCAGGCGCACACGTTCATGGCGAAAGGCGACATGCCAATGGCGAAGATGTTCTTTACGATTTGTGACTTCGGACGGTAGATGCCACGTCGGAAGTGCATTATCTCATTCTTGTTGCTGAAGAGTCGGCATTGCCAAGCCAGCGCCACCGACTGCGATATCACCGTAGCCCAAGCGGCTCCACGGATGCCCATGCCCAAGGGCCAGATGAAGATGGGGGCGAGGATGACGTTGAGGAGCACGGAGAGCATGGACGCTCCCATGGCGTGCTTTGGCTTGCTGGCAGCACGCAGCACAGCGTTCAGTCCGAAGAACATCTGCTGGATGACATTGCCGGCGAGTATCACCTCCATGTATTCCCTTGCGTAAGGCAGCGTGTCCTTGCTGGCTCCGAAGAAGAGGAGGATAGGATTGAGGAAAGAAAGCGTGATGATGCTGAAGACGATGCCCACCAGAAGGTTCAGTGTGATGTTGATGCCGAAGATTCGTTGTGCCGTGGCATAGTCTTTCTGTCCCAGTTTTACGGAGATGCACGTTGCGGCTCCGACTCCTACGCCGGCTCCGAAGGCAGCCGCGAGGTTCTGGAACGGGAATGTTATGGCCAGTCCGCTGATGGCTAAAGGTCCGCAACCCTGTCCGATGAATATGCTGTCTATCATGTTGTAGAGCGACGATGCCGTCATCGCTATGATGGCTGGTAGGGCATATTGCACTAAGAGTTTGCCGACCGGCTTGGTCCCTAATTCGAGTGTAGCTTTCTTGTTATCCATTTATGTCCTTTTTTCTTCCTTCCTTTATATAAATAATAGGAGGTACGGCCTCGAGCCGTACCACTCAGCCTTAAAAGCAATTAATGTGTAATATAGATTAAGTGGTACGGCTCGAAGCCGTACCTCCTAATTCCTAATTAGAATCCGTAGATATCCTTCAGCTTCTCCATGAGCTTCTCACCACGGAGGTCGGCGGCGATGATTTTGCCAGAGGGGTCAACGAGGTAGCTGGCAGGAATAGAGTTGATGCCGTAGGTCTGTCCTGCGAGAGTCTTCCATCCCTGGAGGTCAGAGAGGTGCACCCATCCGAGCTGCATGTCGTCCACAGCCTTCTTCCATTTCTCCAGGCTGTTGTCGAACGACAATCCCACTACGTTAAATCCTTTGCTCTTATACTTGTCGTACGCAGCCTTCACGTTCGGCATCTCGGCGCGGCACGGTCCGCACCAGCTTGCCCAGAAGTCGATGAGCACGTAGTTGCCCTTACCGCAATATTCGGAGAGCTTGTGCGGATTGCCGTCCATGTCGTTCTCGGTGATGTCAATGAATGGCTGTCCGATGATGCCAGCCTTCTTGGCAAGAGCAGCGAGATACTGTCTTGCACCAGCGAGAGCCGGGTGAGAAGCGTATGCACGTTTCGGGTCGAGCACCTCCTTCAGTTCAGGATATTCCAAGTCGTACACGATGTTATTGATGAAAGCGGCGGGGATGAGGTTGTCCTTATTTTCATTCACAATCTCCTTTACGCGCTTCACGAGCTGGTTAGAGAGAGCTTCCAGCTTCGGCGTCAGTTCGGCAGCGAGTTTCTCCAGCTCTTCCTTGCTCTTGCCAGCCTCCTGCGCCTCACTGTACTGCATATATAGAGGAGCTGTCTGTGAGGAGATGGCGTCCAGCTCGCGGTCATATCCGTTGAGGCGTGTGTTAAGGTCAGAGCCCTTCAGTATCTTCGTTGCCATGTCGATGGTTACGGGAGTGCCGTCATTGAAGAACACGCTGTAGTCGTTCTTCGTGGCTGTGATGCCGAGCAACGCATCCTTTTCCGCCGTGCCCTTCATACTGAACTTACCGTCCGTCACAGTGGCGCTGTCGATGGCTTGAGCCTGTCTGCTGCCCATTTCGATGATATACACCTTTGCGGCGTTATTACACTGTCCGCTTACGTTATATTCTGTTCCTTCCTTACTCTGTGCGCATGCAGCGAGCGCCACTATGGCACATGCCGCAAGTGATAGAATTGTCCTCATAATTTTCATGTCTTTTATTGTTTTTTATTTGTTGGCAAAAGTAACAATAAAAAATGAGATTGTTTGTCCGTTAGTATTTATTAAAAGTTAATTTTACGGTATATAATGATATGGTTTGTTTGTATGTCGGGCTTTTTGTGTATTTTTGCGGAAGTAAAGTATAAAGAATACAAGTAGTAAAAACAAAAAGCAAAAAGATTATGAGAAAGACATTGTTAATGCTTGTGATGATGCTCACCGCTATGGCGGCATCCGCACAGAGCGTCAAGACATTAGGCACTATGGACAACGCCGTCATGCAGTGTGATAAGAAGCAGGACTGCTGCAAGCAGGCAGACAAGAAGCAAGGCTGCCAGAGCAAGTGCGAGAAGAAGCAGAACTGCGAGGTGAAGTGCAAGAAGGCAGAGCAGAACTGCGAGATGAAGTGCAAGAAGGCAGAGCAGAACTGCGAGATGAAGTGTAAGAAGGCAGAGCAGAACTGCGAGGTGAAGTGCAAGAAGGCAGAGCAGAACTGCAAGGTGAAGTGCAAGAAGGCAGAGCAGAAGCAGGGCTGTGGTGGCTGTAAATAAAGCCAACAGTCTCTCTAATATAATGTTATCCAGCCACTATGGTGGGCTGTATACAAATGATGTGAGGTCTCGTTACGATTGTGACGAGGCCTCACTTCTTTTGTTACGTGAGCTCGTTACGATTGATGTAAGCAACGAATAGAAGTGCTATAATTTTGTCAATTTAACGCTTTTTTATAACTTTGCAGGCTCAAAGCGCCATCCCGTCATTACATACTGTCATCTTTTCTGACCGTATGGCATCTCGGAAAGCGCTGTTTTTATTAATTTTTTCACATCAATCAAATCTATGTACAGACAAAGATTCAACAGCATGCAGGCACTGCGCTTCAAGCATTTCACGCGCCGTAGCTATGCGCTGTTCAGCTGCATCGGACGAGAGGTGCTCATCTGCACACTTAGCGTGGCAACACTGACCTACGCCAAGGCAGACGGCATGAGCACAAAGCCCGTTCATCAGACTGCAGCTGCCGATACTCTGGGACATGAGGAGGTGAAGCTCGACGAGGTGCTTGTCACCGGATCGCGTGCGCCGCTCACTGCTCTCCAGTCGGCAAAGATCGTCTCTGTCATCACACGCGACGACATTCAGCGTGCGGAGGCAGCGAGCGTAAACGACCTCTTGAAGTTAGCCACGGGCGTGGATGTCCGTCAGCGCGGTGGCTTTGGTGTACAGACGGACATCTCAATCAACGGCGGTACGTTTGACCAGATTACCATTCTCCTGAATGGCGTCAACATTTCCAACCCACAGACGGGTCATAACGCAGCCGACTTCCCTGTTTCGCTTTCTGACATTGAGCGCATCGAGGTTCTCGAGGGCGCATCGGCACGTGTGTTCGGATCGTCGGCTTTCAACGGAGCCATCAACATCGTCACGCGTCCAGACCGCGAGTCGTGCGTACGCCTTTCGGCTGAGGGCGGTTCGTTCGGATCCTTCGGCGGCGACTTCGGCGTGAGCCTGCTCACAGGCAGCGTCAGCCAGAAACTCAGCGGAGGCTATACGCAGAGCGACGGCGGAACGAAGAACAGCGACTTCAAGCGTCGCCGTGCATACTACACAGGCTCCTATACTTCAAGATACGCTGACCTCGTCTGGCAAGCCGGACTTTCGTCGCAGGACTATGGCGCTTCCACGTTCTACAGTGCCAAGTTTGATAATCAATGGGAGGCCACGCGCCGCATCATCACTTCTGCACAGGCTGACATCAAGCCCTTCGGCGACGAGCGCCTCGTCATCACGCCGCAGGCTTACTGGCACCGCGACGTCGACCACTATCAGCTCACACGTGGCAAGGAGGGAGCCAAGAACGGTGAGAACTATCATCGCACCGACGTCTACGGCGCCTCGCTTAACGCCCACGCCACATGGCTCCTCGGTAAGACTGCCGTGGGCATGGACATCCGCAAGGAGCATATCCTGAGTACGGCTTACGGCGACCTGCTTCCCGAGAACGAATGGAAGGACATCCATGGCACGGACCGCCGTTACGCAGACCG
>OCLH01000254.1_pt1 | contig 11183 bp, 8 predicted proteins | sample 1495891 | NCBI WGS metagenome assembly OCLH01 (sample SAMN03418266, study PRJEB22391) | human gut metagenome | biome: human-gut; feature: organic feature; material: feces | host: Homo sapiens | place: Tanzania | collected 2013-01
CCACATCGTACCTGAAAATGCGGTGGAACTGCTCTACAACCACTGTGTGGAAGATGACTTGGATATGTGCTACGGTGCCTATATGCGAGTGGTGGGCGATAAGCGCACAATCGAGCCACACCACTTCACTGGCGTGGTGAGCGGAGATGAATTTTTGGAGAAAAACCTTGAGTTGGGATTCCTGTGTGGCTCGCACAACTGCATTTGCCGCACCTCGACATGGACCGACGATGTGTTTCCGCCAGCCGATAAGCGATTTCCAAGCGAGGATGTGCTGATAAATGTGAAACTCTCGAAGAATCTGCGCCGCGTGGGCATTTTCAACGACTACGTTTACGACTATTATTTCTATGAAAACTCCCTTTCGGTGGGTGGCGCATTTTTCACCCTCGCGCTGTGGAGCGACTTTTTTGACGAGGTGAGGCGTTTTCTCCAAGAGCAGAGGCGCGAAAGCGAGGCGTTGGAGCATTTGGTGCGAATCATGGAAATCGACCGATTGGCATTCTATATCAAGAATTACGACAAGCAGCACCCCTGGTATAAGAAGGTGATGGGCTACAGCACACGCACTTATCCTCGCAAAACGCGAGTGCTGCACGCATTGCTTCACTACCCACCGCTATTGCGATGGTGCATTGAAATGAATAGGAAGAGAAAGAGCCTTTAGCCAAGGCCGAGCATTATTTTCCCCACTCTGAACCGTTTGATTGCCCAGTGAAGAAGCAGTGGGCACACCACGCCACACAGCACCACAAGGCACGCCTCCAGTTCAAAATGGACTGTGAGGTGAAGTTTTGCGCAGAATGCTTTGGCAAATCCCATGAAGGTGGTGTGGTAGAGGTAAATGGTATAGCTTGCAGCCGACAGTGGCAGCAGTATGCTGTGTTTCACGAATTGCAGTTTTTCCATCCATTTTGAAATGGCGAGCACCATCAGTATGCCCGTGGCAGCCACGATGGGCACATAATTGTCGCCCATGTCAGCCCAAAGATAGAACGCGAAACCAAAGAGCGGAATATACACAATGTTTGCCCATGCGCAACTGAAGATTTTCTTCAAATCCGATTCAGCCGACACTACGCCCATCATGAAGTAGAGCATCATCATTTTGAATTGGCGAAGACAGAAAAGGTCGGGGAAGTCGATAGGCAAGTAATAGAGTGCTACCGATGTCACCAGCAGCGCCATTCTTGCCTTTTCCCTTTTGCGAACCACACGATGGCGAACATTAGCAACAATGCCCATACAAACCACAGGAAATATCCAGCCGCCGGCAGATACAGCATTTCCACGAAAGAGAATGGTGTGACGGGCGATGAGGTTTGCACATTGCCGTGCGATAATAATTTGATGCTGATAATAATGGCTGATGTGATGAGGTATGGCACTGCCAGGCGGCGGCATTTCTTCTCCATAAAAGTGGAGTAACTTTGCTTGCGCAGCGTGTGGCGATACACATATCCGCTCACAAAGAGGAACAGCGGCATGTGGAATGAATAGATAATCTGGTTGATACATTTCCACCAGGCAGGAGCATTGTCGGGGTTGAAATGCCCCACCACCACAAGCACAATGCAGAGTGCTTTGGCGATGTCGAGGCTGTAGATGCGCTGTTGGTTATTGTCCATTTTGCTGAAAGTGACTATCGTTGGTAATAAATGTTACCGCTCACATCTCTGTGCTTCACATTTGTGATGTTGCGCAGCACATCTTTTTCCCCTTTAGTGCCATAGAAGGTGTTGCCAGTCATTTCCAGAGTGCTGAAGCGCATTGAAGAGGTGGGCGTGCTTGACCAGTGGGTCATCAGTTGCCCATTTTGGGCGTGCACCTCATTGTTCTTGAATACCAATGCCCCCTCTGTGGCAAACTCCTGTAGGAAGAAGTTCATGTTTGCCGATATGAAGGTGTTGTTAGTGAATGCGAGGTTGAGGTGGCGCACATTGTTGCAATAGATGCGAGTGTCGCCCTCAAAGCGATTGTCGTGAGCGATAATGGTAAAACTGTCGATTCCTGCACCCTCCGACACGGTAGCGAGCAGTTTCATGCCTGTAGCCTCGTTGTTGAGCAGCGTAGCCTTCCCCCCTTGTTCGCCACACCACAGCAGCGTGGTGCCCAATTCCTCGTTGGTGAGCGGGCTTGATGGGGCGTAGTCGTTGATGATGTTGCCCTCCATTTGAATGTATCCGCCACGCAGCATTGCGATGGTATTGCCGGTGGTGCCGAACTTGTTCACCACAGGCATGTGGTTGTTGATAGTGTTGGCGCAGAAATACACGGGGTTGCGCTTTTGCGATTTGTCGATGATGAAAATGTCTTGGTGATAGTATTTCTCATCTGTATCTACACGGTTGTTTTCGAACTCGTTACCAACGAGCGATATATCCTCCTGTGTGTCTTCTTCGCTAAAACCGATATTGATGGTTTTTCGGCACAGAGAATTGATTTCGAATCGATTGTTGGTGAACGCCACGTATTTGTTGTGACACCCATAATTTTTTGCGGTGATTTCGTTGGCTGTGGTGTTGAATGAAACCAGCACATCGTTAAATATGTCGCATCTGCCGTCTTCGCTTCCGTAGATAAACTTATTGTTGCTCACCGAAATGTTTTCACGAGCCACATGGGCAAGGCGGTTAGTGTACGCATCAACGGTCGCTTCAAAGATGCCGAAAATCTCGTCGTTGCCGTATTTGCGGAAAGTGTTGTCGGCGATGTCCACATTACAGGCTTCGCCCCTTATCCACAGGTTACCACCAGCCATGCAGTTGTTGTAGTTGGTGATGTTGCAGTTTTTGAAGGTGATGTTGCTACACACGCGCAAATCGAAGTTAGTGAAGATGGCATTATCAGCGTAACTGTTCACACGGCAGATGTCCACCTTGTTGGCATGGTAGATTTTCACGCCAAACATGGCTGCGTTTTCCCACCAGATGCCTTTGTGCTGCTTGAGGTTGATAGCCACATCGTGAATTGATACCGTGATGGGGCGCTCGCGTGTGCCAGCGGCTTTGATGAAAGTGTCGTCGGTGAAAGCCTTGAAGCCGTCGGCATCGCTGCCCTTGTCAAGCACGATGGTCACTTTTTTGCTTCCCACGCCCTTGATTTCGATATTAGAATTGCACTCCACGGTGCCTTTTAGCACATATTTGCCAGGCTTGTCGAAGTTGATGATCACCATATCGGAGCAGTTCAGTCCCTTGAAGATGCCACGCAAGTTGGCTGTGAGTTCGCCCTTCAACTTGCTTACGGTCACTACTTGTGTGCGTGCACCAGCGCCAAGCGAAACCAGCATGGCGAAGAGCACCAAAAGAATAGTTTTGTGTTTCATATATTTATTGCAAAGGTAACACTTCAGCAGCATCTTCCTCACCTTCTTCATCTTCCACCTCGTCGGTTTTCTTTTCCTCATCGTTTGGCACCCATTGCAGGAAGGTGAACGTGAAGAATAGCAGGCAGAAGAACGGTGTTTTCATCAAGTCGCCGTAGGCAAGAATGATGATAAACGATAGGAGGGAGTAAATGAAGATGTTTTTGTTTTTGCGGTAGCCGGGGGGGCGCGATGTGTAAAGCAGGAAATAGTAGATAATCGCCCATGCCAATCCCAGCAGACCCAGCTGCACAATGATATGGCAAACGTATGGGTTGGTGCCGAGGAAAAACCAGTTGTATTCCTCCACCACTTTGGTTTGCGCCATATTCACCGATCCATTGTAGCCCTGAAGCCCTAAACCCACCAGCCAATGATCGCCATTTTCATCAATGATGTAAGGGATGAAGCCAATTTTCGCAAAGCGAGGCATATCGGGCAGCGATGTTTCGTTGTCCATCAGCCAGTCCACAGCGCCAGCCAGTTCTTCCACTGTGTAGTCGCCATACAGGTATTCCTCCATCAGGAATTTAGGGTCGAGCATTTCATCGCTTCGCTCCACAGTCTCAACATACACCCACAGTGCGCCACCCATCAGAATCACCACCACAGGCATAATCATAATCACACGCCTGATATAGTCGCGGTTGATAGGAAACAGCAGGAAGAAGTACATCAGCAGCAATATGAAGCTCACTTTCGTCTCGTTGAGGAAAGTGGGGAAGAGCAGAATCACCAGCCAAATATTTTCTCGAATGCTTCGGAAAGCGTTTTTGCGGTCGAGTCGCTTGTTGAGCAGGTAGAACGAGAAGAAATAGATGCCAAACGACACCACGCTCGAACCACCGTCGCCAAAGCTGCCACCCACTGCGTCGCCTGCACCGTATTTGATGAATTGCTCCACCACGCACACTGCCTGAACACACAACCAGATGAAAATGTGCTTGTCGAAAGTTTTGATAAACTCCTTGTAGAGTGCAGGCTTGCTCCAGATGTAGCGGAACACTGGAATCAGAAATATGGTGCCGAAAAATGAGCGGGAGCCGTTGGCCCACTGCATCAGACTGAGGTCGTTGACAAAACACGAACTCACAAACGACAAGACAAAGAGGCTGACAATAATCAGGGCATCGGTAGGCCTACGGAGAGTGTAGAGGCCGAGCAGCATGAGCACCGTGTCGCCAATCACATTGATAGGGGTGAAAAGTCCCTCAAGGGGCGGTATGAGCTCTTGGTACACAAAACCAAAGCACCCCAACACCCAAAAGAGGATGAAAAAGGTGCGAAGGATTAAAATGTCTTTTTTATCCAGTAGGTAATGTGCTGGTACGTTATTTGTCATTGCCGATTTTTATCGAGGTGTCGTCGGAATTTTTCACGCCGTTGAGCACGAAGCCCACATTGCTGAGTTTTCCTTCTGCCATAAGCCTGTTGATCCATTTCACATAGGCTTGCTTGGTGGAGTTGGCGCGGAGCACCACCACGGTGGCGTCGGCTTGGTTGGTGAGCGAGAATGTGTCGCTTGCCGTTGCCAGTGATGCAGAATCCACCACCACGTAGTCGTATTGCTCACGCAGTTGCTCCATCAGTTGCGCTGCGCGAGAGCCTTGCAGCAGTTCAGATGGATTGGGAGGAACGGTGCCAGCCACATACACATCGAGGCCGTCGGCTGTGGTGCTCACGATGTCGTGGAGCGAAACCTCGCCATTTGAGAGGTAATCCGACATGCCCTTTGAAGCGATGATGCCGAACATCTCGCCAAGCGATGGCTTGCGGAGGTTGAGTTCCACAAGTGCCACCTTCTTGCCCATCAGGGCGAGTGATGAAGCCACGTTGGCAGCGATGTATGATTTGCCTTCCGCTGCCACTGCCGATGTCACGAGCACCACCTTGTCGGTGCTTTCGGGGAGCACAAACTGCACATTTCCTCTCAAGTAGCGGAAGAGTTCGGCATTCTTGGTGTTGGTGTCGGCTATCACCTGAAGTTCGTCTTCACGGGCGTGGTTGATTTGTCCCAACAGGTGCGCGGGGGTGATGGCTTCAAGTTCGTCTTGACTGCCAATCTTATTTTTGAGCAATTTCTTCACATAGAGAATGAAGAATGGGAGCGCGAATGTCATTATCAGTGCCACGAAAGCGAGCAGGGGTTTCTTAGGCTTCACAGGTTCGCTGGCGGCATACGCCTCATCAACCAACTTGCCCTTAGGCTGAGCGGCAGCCATTTTCAGCGCATTTTCCTCACGCTTTTGGAGCAGGAAGATGTAGAGTTCGTTTTGAATGGCTTGGTTGCGGTAGAGGTTGCGTGTTTCGCGCTCTGTGGAGGCGAATTGGTTGATGTCGCCTTTGTTTTCGCCTTGCAAATCTTTCGCTCTGTCGATTTTGATGCGCATGGCGCTCAAGGCATTGTTCACGCTACCCAACATATTCTCACGCATGGCGTTGAGTTGTTGGTCGAGTTGCACCAAAGCGGGGTTGTCGGCCTTGGCTGAGGTTTCGAGGTGCTGGCGCTGGGTGATGAGCGCGTTGTATGATCTTACCATCTTCGCCGAGAGCGAGTCGGACTCGAATGGGATGAGAGAGTGCTTGTTGGTAGGGTCGGTGATAAAGCCCTTAATCATGCTTGCAATGCGATATTGCGTTTCGAGAGCGATGATGGCGCTTTCGCTGGTTTCGCCTTTAATGATAGTGGTCTTGGCTTGGGCCACAGGGTCGATTAGGTTGTGAGCCTTCTTGTATGCCTCAATTTCGGCTTCGCTGCCCATCAAATTCTTGTAGATGAGCGAGAGGCGTTCGTCGATAAAGCGAGCGGTGGTCATGCCTTGTGTGTCGCTTTCCTTCATTCCGCGCTCGTTGTAGAGGCGAACGAGCGTATTGAGAATGTCGCGGCCACGCTTCACATCGTTGTCCATCACGTCCATATACACGATGTCGGTTTTCTTCGCCTTCAAGTCCACGGTCATGTCTTTCTGGAGCTCTAATGCGGCAGGAATGTTGCCAGCCACCGAAGCGGTGATGCTGTATTCGTGTTTAGGGGTGAAATATTGTGTGGGCTTCACCACGAAAAGACCGAAAGGAGTCTTAACGGTGGCAGGAAGTTCAACGCCTTTCAGTTCGGCATAATTGGAGAATATGCCCTTCTTCACGGTGATGTCGGTTTTGCCGTCGGCATTTACCTTGATTTTAAAAGGCAATGTCACCGAAAGGGTGTCGAACAGTTCTTTTGGAGCCTCTACGATGATGGGTGATGTGCCGTAGTGGTCCTGTTTTTTCAAGAAGCCAGTTTTCTCGTAGTAGCGGCAGTTGATGTCGAGTGCGTCAACAGTCTTGGCGGCAAGATTCTCCGAAGCGAGAATCTCGATTTCGTTAAACACATTCACATCGCCACCGCCAATCATGCTTTTCAGCATAGAGTTGCCTTTTGAATTGCCAATTCCCGCAAAAGATAATGATTGGTCATCTACCAGCACGGTAGAAGATACGAGATATGAGGGGAGGGTTTTGCGAAGATATAGAAAAAGAATCCCAAAGCAGAAGATAAACGACAGGGCAAAAAGCCACCAATGGCGAATTGCGGTGCGTAGGAAGTTAGAGGTGCCCAATGATTCCTTTGGAGCAGTTGTGTATTGTTTCGCTTTTGATTTCATATTTTTTAGGGATAGTAAGTGTTTCTTATTTTACGCAAAGAGCAATCACGAGCGATGCGATAACCGAAGCCACGCTCACGATAGTGGACGCTTGAGAAAGTTTGAACGCCGAGAATTGGTTGTATTTTGAGTTGTCGACCTTGATTTTGTTGGGCTCTACATACACCACATCGTTTTGCTGGAGGTAGAAGAATGGCGAAGCATAGATGCTGCCGTCGGTGAGGTTGAGGCGGTGGTAGGTGCTCTTGCCGTTTTCGGTGCGAATCACGAGCACATTGTCGCGCTTGCCGTATTCAGTGAGGTCGCCAGCGGCTGCGAGTGCGTCGAGCACGGTGAATCGCTCTTTGCCCACCACCATGCGTTGTGGCGCTTTCACTTCACCCATCACGTTCACGGTGAAGTTGATCATTTCCACACGCACGAATGGGTCTTTCACCTGTTCGCTCACGCGGTTTTTGATTACGGCTGCCAGTTCGTCGGTGCTGATGCCAGTGGCTTTGATTTCGCCCAGCACAGGTATTTGAATCATGCCGTTGCGGTCCACAATGTAGGTTTGCAGGCGTGGTGATTGGCTGGTGTTGATATTGCCTTTTACCGAAGGGTTGCCCAGAGGCACATTGTAGATTGCTGTGGCTTCCGGGTTAGAAGATGTGATGGTGATAATCAACTCGTCGTCGGGCTGGATTTTGATTTTATAGTCCGATACATTGTCGGGAAGTGTGCCCTCTGCCTCTTTGAGGTTTTGGAAATACGCAAGGGTGGGTGCTTCTTTAGTTGTGCTGCACGAAGCGAAACCCAAAATCACCAATAAACTTATAAGAATGTTTTTAATCTTCATATATCGATAAATTACAGTATAGTTGTTTCATATTTATTTTCTAATAACGAATAGGCTCGGCCGTTTATTATGCTGATGCATGTAATTTTGCGTAGATTTTGCCGAAAACGTCTTTTCTGATTCGCTTTGGGCAGAAATACACCATCAAGCCTATTGCCACTACCATGGTGAGTGCGTCTTGCCAGATGGTGGTGCTGAGGTAGAAGGGCACTGCGGTGGCCAAAGCGATAACTATGGGCGTGATGATGCCTCGGTTTAGTGTGAGTTTGAAATAGCGTTTGGTGTCGATCCAGCGGTAGGTGATGAGCACCAAGTAGGTGATGATGAGGGTGACAATTACACCGTAAACGCCAAATGGGCTGACGAGCAGGAAATTGAGCACCACATTCACCATTGCGCTGAGAATGATGGCTGGCAGGGTGCGCTTGGTGTCTTTCGCGCACTGGTAGCCCATGTCGAAGTAGGCGGAAATCGCAAAAATGGAGGTGGAAATCGCCAATGGGAAAATGTAGGGCAGACTGCTCTGGTAGTTGGTGTCGACTATCCAACTGTAGCATATCTTCAGCGAGAAGCTGAAACCTACCAGCAGCACGCACACGATGAAGATGTAGTTGTTGAGCACCTGCGAGAAAAAGCGGTTGCGGTCGGGGCTCTGGTATTGCAGAATGGCGGTTTCCTGCCATGCCTGGTAGAAGATGAACGCCAAGGTTTGGAGTATGCTCACAAAGCGGATTGCCACGGCATACACGCCGTTGACCTCAAGCCCTAAATAATGCTGGATAAACCATCGGTCGCTGCTGCCGGTGAGCCACCAGCAGATGGAACCAGGGAGCAGCGGAAGGGTGTATTTCAGGATTTCGCGAGCCGTTTTGCCCACGCTGATTTTCACGAAGAAGAAGCGCTGCAGGGTGCGGAGTTTCAGTTCCACAGCGCCCACCGCCGCAAATCGGGCAAGGATATTGGCGATAAACACGCCCTCGATGCCCATGCCCAGCCACACCACAAACACAAGGCTGAACAGGCCGATAAAGAATGCCGAGAGTATGCCCACGGTGATAAACGCTTTGTTGTTGCCCAGTCCGCGGAACACCTGCGACACCACCTCCTGAATCGACATGGCCACGAGCAACGCCAGCACATACCAAAGGTAGCGCACTTGGAAAAACGAGGCGATGCCCAATGTGACGATGGTGGAGAGCAAGATGGTGGCACCGAGTGTTTTGTAGGTCATGGTCACCACTTCCTTGCGGTTTTCCTCGTTGGGCGAGTCGAGCAGGAAGCGGAATGCGCCGTCGCGAAGTTGGAGCGTGACGAACGGCATCAGCAAAAACACGGCGGTGAGGCAGATGTCGTAATAGCCGAAGTCGGCGGTGTTTTCCACATAATAGGTGTAGAGAGGCACCATGAGAAATGTGATAATCTTGGAGCCAAGATTACCAATCGCATAAATGCCCATGTCCTTCATCATTTTTGATGAGCGGTTCTGCTTTGCGCTATGTGAAAATGCGTCTGCCATTATTCTGAACTTGCAAAATTACCACTTTTTCCTCATAATGGCAAATGAGGGGTGCGGCTTACTGCTTTCGCATGTCGGAAATGAAGATACGGGTGAAGATTTGCGCGCCTTTGTCGCTCAGGTGACCCGCGTCGCTGAAGTTGGTGATTTCGGGATAAATCGACTTTTCAAATGTGTAGTCGCGGAACCACACGCCCTCGCTTTTGCAGAAATCTGCCACCCAGCGGCGCATGGCGGCATCGATTTCGTGGTCGGGCGCTAAAGCCATGTAGAGTTTGATGCCTTTTTCGCGGCACAGGGTTATGATGTGTTTCAGTTGCGCCACTTCCACCTCATCGGGCTTGAATCCCTCGAAAGGGGTGTCGGTCATCTTCTTAGGCACCTCAAACAGGGGAGAATAGCCGTCGGAGTGCTGGTCGCCGTTGCGGTATGATTTCATCAGCCACACCATGCTGCTGTTGAAGCGATAGATGTTACTCGTCATTTTGATTCGTGTGGTGAGCGGCTCTTGGGTATCAACCCACTGAGTGTAAGGCTGGTTGATGCCGTAGAGCGTTTTGCAGTCGTTCACGCTGTTGGCGCGCCACGAGCCGTCGAGCATACTGTTCCACAGCCCAAGCACCACGATTTTCGGTTGGCAACGCTCCAACCACGATTGCAGCACGAGCGATGCGTAAATCACGTCGTGGCCGTCGCAGCCGGCGTTGTAGGCACTGAGGTGAAGGCTGTCGGTGAATATTTGAGGCACAAAACTGTGCTTCGCCTTTGATGATCCGAGTATGAGAATGTCGGCTTGCTTGTTTTGCATCGACTGCACGATGTCGGATTCGAGGATAGTGGAGTCGGGCAGATTTGTTATCAGCTTCTTCGCCACCAATCCCACCATCAAGTCCGCCGCCACGAGCAGTGCGGTAATAATCACTGTGTTGATAAATATTTTTTTCATTGCGCAGCAGAGGGGGGGTTAGAATTGGAAATAAATGAAACTGATATTCTCAAGTTCGCCTGTGGCGGCGATATACAGAATGGCTAAGGTGATGGAGCCGATTCGCACAGCCCGGTTCGGACTATACATGAACAGCGCCTTGCCGCCGTATTCGTCGCGATATTCCTTGTAGAGCATCACCACAAACGCAAACAAGCCCACGGTGAACATCAGCGTGGTGCCAGAGGTGAACAGCGGGCCGAAGCCGTTGCCTATGTTGGTGATGATGGTCACGATGTCGGTGAAGGAGTTGGCGCGGAAAAGCATCGCGCCGAAAGCGCACAGCACGAAAGTGATGCTTTGGCGTGTGAGTTTGTAGAGGCGCTTGCCTTTGAGGGCGTGGCGTGCCTCAAGTCGCTCACGCAGCGGCTTCACGGCGCGGTCGATAATCACCATCAAGCCGTGCCATGTGCCAAACAGCACATAAGTCCAGTTGGCACCGTGCCAGATGCCGCACACCACAAAGGTGACGAGGTTGTTGTAGTGGCACCGCCATTCGCTGCATCGGCTACCGCCCATCGGAATGTAGATGTAGTCGCGCAGCCACGACGACAGCGAAATGTGCCATCTGCGCCAGAAGTCGGCCACATTCTGTGCGAAAAATGGCTGCTGGAAGTTCTCCATCACACGAATACCCATCATTCTCGACACACCCACAGCCATGTGGCTATATCCGGAGAAGTCGGTATACATCTGTATGAAATACAGCACCGAAGCCACTATCAGGGTGGTGCCGTTGTGGAAAAAGCAGTGGTTGAATACCGAGTCGGTGTAGATGCAAATGCGGTTGGCAATGCACATTTTCAGGAAAAAGCCCCACAGCACACGTTTTG
>OCLH01000259.1_pt1 | contig 11135 bp, 10 predicted proteins | sample 1495891 | NCBI WGS metagenome assembly OCLH01 (sample SAMN03418266, study PRJEB22391) | human gut metagenome | biome: human-gut; feature: organic feature; material: feces | host: Homo sapiens | place: Tanzania | collected 2013-01
CCATAATGATGACTTGGTTACTTCTCATTATTATTAATTATTAATGATAACTACTAAATAACAACTATTATTCTTTCACTTCCTCGAAGTCTTCCTTGTGGACGCCTCGGATGGCTACGGCGTAGCCGCCGAAGTCGAAGACTAATTGGCGGTCGCGGTCTATGCGGATGATGTAGCCTTCGCAGCCGGCGAAGATGCCGGTGAGGACTCTAAGCTTTACGTGGTTACGGGCGAACTTTTCGAAGGGGTCGCTGAGGAAGGTCACTCGTTCCGGATTGTCCTTCAATACCATCATGAAGGGTTGCATTATCTTGTCGGGGATGGAGGCTGGCTTGCCTTTACACTTGTCGATAACGAGATGGTATGTTGAATAATTGAGCTTCAGAAATTTCTGAAGGTCCCTTGTTCTGCCTTGCAAGAATACCATTCCACTAATGGTGGGCTTGTATTCTTTCTTCACTCCTCCCCTCTCGTTCTTCTCCTTATAAGTATAGGTGCGATGAACAAAACATGCATGGGCCGAGTCGGGATGGTTCTTGTTGTATTCCTTCATCCGCCTCTCAAAGGCAGGAACCGTCATATTATGAATGAACAAATATCCCCACGGCAGACCCTCTTCACGACGGGGTATTCTCTCTATACCCAAGTCCGATTTTTCATCAGCCTTGGTAACGTGGATGCCCTTTGGTAAACGGTGGTCTACGTCGGCTGTAGGAAGTGATTCCAAGCAATCCTGCGTCGTCATCTCTTTCTACTTTATGTTCATTGATTCAACCATGCGAGATGGCCGAGAAGTCTTAATCAATCGAACCTTCATATCAAAAATGTCTTATCGTAAAGTCCCTGAAGAACCTTTATTTACTATCATATTACGTCCACTCCCATATAGAAAGTGGCAAATACGATGCAAAGATAATGTTTTTATTGGGATTTCATAGCTTTTTCATTCAAAATTATAAAAAAGAAACCACAAAACAGCAATGTTGATGAAACATAGAAGAAAAATAGCTAATTTTGCAGTTCATAACACAATAATCACACAAAACATATATGATTACAGTAGATGGACTGACCGTCGAGTTCGGCGGCACCACCCTATTCAAGGATATCTCCTTCCAGATAAACGAGAAAGACCGTATAGCACTTATGGGCAAGAACGGCGCTGGCAAGAGCACGTTGCTCAAGATAATAGCCGGTGTAAGAAAACCCACACGAGGCTCGGTTTCGGCTCCCAAGGACTGCGTAGTGGCTTACCTTCCGCAGCACCTGATGACAGAGGACGGACGTACCGTCTTTGACGAAACCTGCCAGACCTTCGCTCATCTGCATGAGATACAGGCAGAGATAGACCGCATCAACAACGAACTGACGACGCGTACGGACTATGAGAGTGACGAATATATGCAGCTCATTGAGAAGGTGTCGACTCTCTCGGAGAAATTTTATGCCATTGACATGACGCACTTCGAGGAGGATGTGGAGAAGACGCTGCTCGGTCTTGGCTTCGAACGCAAGGACTTCGACAGACCAACGAGCGAGTTTTCAGGAGGATGGCGTATGCGCATTGAACTGGCAAAGCTGCTGCTCAAATCGCCCGATGTGCTGCTCCTCGACGAACCTACCAACCACCTTGACATCGAATCAATAGGATGGCTGGAAGACTTTATCATCAACAGCTCGAAGGCAGTGGTGGTAATCAGCCATGACCGAAAGTTTGTGGACAACATCACCACACGTACAATAGAGGTGACAATGGGACGCATCTACGACTATAAGACCACATACAGCCAATATCTGGAACTGCGCAAGGAACGCCGCGAACAGCAGATGAAGAAGTATGAGGAACAGCAGAAGATGATAGCCGAGACGAAGGACTTCATCGAGCGTTTCAAGGGCACCTACTCGAAGACATTCCAGGTACAGAGCCGTGTAAAGATGCTGGAGAAGCTGGAGCTTATAGAGGTGGACGAGGAAGACACAAGCCACCTGCGACTGAAGTTTCCGCCAAGTCCCCGCAGCGGCGCTTACCCCGTACAGATGAGCGACGTGGCTATGAGTTTCGGCGAGAAGACCGTGTTCAGCGGCGTGAACCTTACGGTGGAGCGCGGTGACAAGATAGCCTTCGTGGGACGTAACGGCGAAGGTAAGTCGACACTCGTGAAATGCATCATGGGACAGTTGCAGAACGAGGGCAAGCTGGAGCTGGGACATAACGTACAGATAGGCTACTTTGCCCAGAATCAGGCTTCACTTCTCGACGGCGAGCTGACCGTGTTTCAGACTATTGACGATGTGGCAAAGGGTGAGATACGCAACAAGATACGCGATCTGCTCGGTGCTTTCATGTTCGGAGGAGAAGAATCGACAAAGAAGGTGAAGGTGCTCTCGGGCGGCGAACGCACACGTCTCGCCATCCTGAAGTTACTGCTGGAGCCGGTGAATCTCCTCATCCTCGACGAGCCCACCAATCACCTGGACCTCAAAACCAAGGATGTGCTGAAGCAGGCTCTACAGGACTTTGACGGAACGCTCATCGTAGTGAGCCACGACCGCGACTTCCTGGACGGGCTTGTGAGCAAAGTGTATGAGTTCGGTCATGGCAAAGTGCGCGAACATCTATGCGGCATATACGAGTTCCTCGAATCGAAGAAAATGGAAAGTCTCCAGGAATTGGAAAAGAAATAACACACAAGGAGAAGCCTATCTCTTGAATCGCCTTCTCAGTCCTTCGATAATGTCAGACTTTTTCCTTAAAAGTCGCATGGAGAATATGGCTGAGAGGGCGAAAAGAATGAGGCCTGACGCCCAATAACCCAAAGGATTGTCAATCCATGTGCTAGCGTATGCCAAAACACCAAACAGCACCTGCACGGAGACAATCCTTACAACCTTATGTGAGAAAGCGTAACGGAAACGTGCACGATAAAAGCCGACAACAAGAAGTAACTCGGAAAAGTTGGCAACTGTCATGCCTACGCCGATACCGAAAAGCCCTCCAAGATTATAGCCTATGACCACAGAGGCGAAAAGCATAACGTAACTGAGCGTCTCAACAGTAATGTAGGCAAACGAGTCTTTACGTGACAACGAGATGTACTCAACGGGAAGGAAGAGTGCACGGGCATAAAGCGACAGCACAGCCACCTGCAGCATACGAAGAACCGGGAGGAACTTGGAGCTGAAAAGAAGCGGAAGCAGAACTGGCACAAAGACGATGAAAGCTACAAGCAACGGGGCAAGAAGCAGAACCGAAACCTCTATCTGACGGTTTACGACGGCATTGAACTGACGACCTACATCAGGAACTGCCGAGAGACGAGGATAATAATCGGTCTCCATGGACGTGAAAACAGTGCCGGCATAGGTGACAAGAATCATGTACGCGGCATTATAGAGACCAACGGTCTCGACGTCAGACATAGCACTAAGGCTGGAACGGATGGCAAACTCCGTAATACTACCGATGACACCACCCGCTATAAAGGCGATGCCAAGACGCACGAATCGATAGCCCTCGCAGAACATACCACGAAAGCGCCAGGGATATTCACGGAAAGAATAGAAGAGCACGATGGCAGCCTGAGCCAATGCCACAAGCACAAGCACGGGAACGACGCCACGTATGCCATAAAAATAATATAGCGGAACAGTGATGACAAGCGAGGCTATGAGGCTGTAGACAGACGACTTGACAAGCTTGTGAATCTTACGCGTGGCTTTAAGAAGAGCTGTCTCGCCAGCAGCAAGAGTGGCGAAAGCCACGGCAGGCGAAAGCAGAACAATGTGCCACGTATAGTCGCTGGAAGAAAAAGCCAACTGGCTGATGAACGAACTGAGGACAACACACAGCACCATGCCCACCAAAGCCGTACAGAGCGTCCAACGACGAAACACGGAAACAAGACGTTCAAGAACAGAACGGTCTGTATCCTCGTACGCCTTAGAGAGTTCGCGAACAGCGCTGACGGGCAGTCCGAGATTGGTGATATCGCCAAGGAGCTTTATGGTGGATGTGAAAAGAGCCACGAGTCCCATGCCGGCAGGACCTATAAAGAGCGCCACAAACTTGTTGCGCAAAAGTCCTATCAGCACGTTGAAGCCCTGCATACCGCCAAAGACGATGGTAGACTTGAGTATATGTGAATAAACGTTTGGTTTTTCCATTATATATTCTTAACGTAACAATACAGCTTTTATTACATCAGAACATAAAAATAAAAAAACAAAGATGCCTTTATTGAGGCTGAGTTTCGTGGTCAAGGAAGTGATCAAGGAGCTTAATGCCCTCTGCGGTACACAGACCGCGGATGTTGAGGAGTATGACGTTATGGAAGATATGCTTGAGGTCATACTCATTATACATCTGCTCCTTCATTACTGTCTCCATAGCAGCACTTCCAAGACGCAACATTATATTATAGTCGACATCAGCACGGAAATATCCCTCACGTACGCCTCTCGTGAAGAAGTCGAGAGCATACGAACGACGTACGGCATGCAGCCTGTCAAGATAAGCCATCACCTGTGCATATTTGTGAAGGTCTGTGAAGAACATAGGGGAAGCGCTGGAAAGATAACCCACCTGGCGCTTGTAGAACTCGATAATGATGTCGATGACGGTTCCAAAAGCAGTTCTTCTTTATTACTATAAATCTCATAAAGAGTGCGCTTGGAGATACCGAGAGAATTGGCAATATCGTCCATTCTCACCGACTTGACACCGTGGATGAGAAACTCATGCATGGAACTCGTAAGAATCTTTTCCTTGAGTTCCTGCTTGTATGCGGTTTGGGGATTGTCCTTATACATTTATATATTATAAACTTCTATATATTAATTCTAAACTTCTTTTAACTTTCGTGACTTCTATACTGAACGCAAAAGTACAAAAAACTAATGAGTCTGCAATAGTTTTTCGTGAATTTATGAAATATTTAAACGAAAAAGAGTAACTTTGCGAGACATATACAAACATCCCCTAATAATGAGCAATTCAGAAGAAACCTATATAATCTCGAAGAAATGGTAAAGATAACAAAAGAAAACGCTCTCCATTATCATCAGAGCGGACGCCCCGGAAAAATTGAGGTGAAGCCGACAAAGCCTTACCAAACACAAACCGACCTCAGTCTGGCTTACTCGCCAGGCGTGGCATTCCCATGCCTGGAGATTCAGCAGAATCCGGACGATGTGTATAAATATACGGATAAGGGCAACCTTGTGGCCGTAATCTCCAACGGTACGGCTGTCTTAGGACTTGGCGACATCGGCGCGATGAGCGGCAAGCCCGTGATGGAGGGTAAAGGCCTACTCTTTAAGATATACGGAGGCATTGACGTCTTCGACATAGAGGTGGCTGAGAAAGACCCCGAGAAGTTCTGCGAGACCGTGGAGAAGATTGCCCCGACATTCGGAGGCATCAACCTCGAAGACATCAAAGCCCCCGAGTGTTTCTACATAGAGGAGCGTCTGAAGCGCACCCTCGATATTCCTGTCATGCACGACGACCAGCATGGTACAGCCATCATTTCGGCAGCAGGACTGAAGAACGCCCTTGAGGTGGCAGGAAAAGGCATAGACAAGGTGAAGATTGTGGTGAACGGCGCAGGAGCTGCCGCCATCAGCTGCACCAAGCTGTACGTGGCGTTGGGAGCCAAGGTGGAGAATATCATCATGCTCGACTCAAAGGGCGTAATAACAGCCGACCGTCCCAACCTTACTGAACAGAAGAAGATGTTCGCTACGACTCGTACAGACGTACACACCCTGGAGGAGGCTATTAACGGCGCTGATGTCTTCGTAGGACTCTCGAAGGGCAACGTGCTGTCGCAGGCTATGATTCGCTCAATGGCAGAAAACCCTATTGTCTTCGCACTCGCCAATCCAGTTCCAGAGATTAGCTATGAGGATGCCATGGCAAGCCGCCCCGACGTACTGATGTCTACCGGACGTAGTGACTATCCCAACCAGATAAACAACGTCATCGGTTTCCCTTACATCTTCAGAGGTGCGCTTGACGTACATGCCAAGGCTATCAACGAGGAGATGAAGATGGCAGCCGTGCACGCTATCGCTGACCTTGCAAAGCAGCCCGTACCCGATATCGTTAATGAGGTTTATCATGTTAACGACCTCGCTTTCGGACCGAAATATTTCATACCGAACCCCGTGGATCCGCGACTCATCACAGAGGTGAGTGCCGCAGTTGCCAAGGCTGCCATCGAGAGCGGCGTGGCACGCAAGACCATTACAGATTGGGACGCATACAAGAAGAACCTTATGGTGCTGCTCGGTCAGGAGACAAAGCTGACACGCAACCTACACAACACAGCCCGCATGCATCCACAGCGCATCGTCTTCGCAGAGGGTGCTCATCCGTCAATGATGAAGGCTGCAGTACAGGCAAAGACAGAGGGTATCTGCTTCCCTATCCTGCTTGGAAATCCCGACCGTCTGCGTCGTGTGGCTGAGCGTCTGAAGCTCAATCTTGACGGCATAGAGCTGATAGACATGCGTGCCGACCAAGAGCAGGGACGCCGCGCCACTTACGCCAAGCACCTTGCCAAGAAGCGTGCACGTCAGGGCTATACCTTCGAGGAGGCATACGACAAGATGTACGAGCGTAACTACTTCGGCATGATGATGGTGGAGACGGGTGATGCTGACGCATTCATCACTGGTCTTTACACGAAATACTCGAACACCATCAAGGTGGCTAAAGAAGTGATTGGCATCCGCAAGGAGTATAACACCTTCGCCACTATGCATATCCTGAACACCAGCAAGGGCGTATTCTACCTTGCCGACACACTCATCAACCGCCATCCGGACAAGAGCGTACTTGTGGACATCGCCAAGCTGACAGCCCATACCGTGAAGTTCTTCAACGAGGAACCGCGTATGGCAATGATAAGCTACTCTAACTTCGGAACCGACGAGGTGGGAAGCCCAGTCTGTGTGCATGAGGCTGTGGAGCAGCTGCAGAACCAGTATCCTGACCTTATCATCGACGGTGAGATGCAGGTGAACTTCGCCCTGAACAAGGAGCTGCGTGACGACAAATATCCTTTCACACGCCTCAAGGGTAAGGACGTTAACACTCTCGTATTCCCGAACATGAGTAGTGCACAGGCAAGCTACAAGTTGCTGCAAGCCATTGACCCGGACGCCGAGATTATCGGCCCGATTCATATGGGTCTGAACAAGCCTATCCACTTTACAGACTTCGAGAGCTCTGTACGCGACATCGTGAACATCACAGCCGTGGCAGCCATCGACGCCTACGTGGATAAGATAAAGAAACAGGACACTATTTAAAATATCCGAAACATTCAAGAGAGGGTGTGTCAAAATATTTTGACACACCCTCTCATTAAATTATATAAAAAACCTCACCCTACGACCAAATCATGATAGACTTTCCTTGTGCCAAAATAAATCTTGGACTTAACATAGTGGAACGACGTGCTGACGGATATCACAACCTTCAGACAGTCTTCTTCCCTATCCCAATATGCGATGCTCTGGAGATAAAGTTGATGGACCCGAAGTTTCCTTCTGTAGCTAACTGCGATCTGAAGGTAACGGGAGAGAATGCAAACTGCGACGAAACAGACAACCTTGTGGTAAAGGCGTACAACCTTATAGCCTCGGAACGAGCTATTCCACGTGTACATGCCCACCTTTATAAGCATATCCCCATGCAAGCTGGAATGGGAGGCGGTTCGAGCGACGCCGCTTACATGATCAGACTCCTTGACGAACGCTTCAACCTGGACATGGGAAACGCCGTAATGGAGGCATACGCAGCAAAGTTAGGCGCAGACTGTCCCTTCTTCATAACGGCAGAACCAGCTTACGCAGAGGGCATAGGCGAAATACTGTCGCCAGTAAAGATTTACGGAGACAACCTAAAGGGATATAAGATGGTTGTGGTGAAGCCAACTGTAGCCGTCTCCACAAAAGAGGCTTTCTCACGTATCAAGCCACATAGCCCACAGTATTGCTGCCGAGACGTTGTGGCACGTCCTGTGGAGGAATGGAAAACAATGCTGACAAACGACTTTGAAGAAAGCGTCTTCGGACTCTACCCAGAAGTAGGAGTCATAAAGGAACGCCTCTATAAGGAAGGAGCGCTTTATGCGCAGATGAGCGGTAGCGGAAGCTCGGTGTTCGGCATATTCAGCCCCGACGCAAAGATAAGCAAAGAGGACGCAGAGAAAATATTTGAAGGTAGCCGCACGTACGTAATGACTGTATAAAAACAATATAATAAAAACATGGACAATAAGAACGAACTGTTCCCCGTTGTGGACATGGACGGCAAAACCATCGGCTCCATATTGCGATCAGAAGCGCATAACGGATCGAAGATACTTCACCCCGTTGTTCATCTGCATGTGTTCAACTCGAAGGGCGAGCTATTTCTTCAGCATCGTCCTGCATGGAAGGACATTCAGCCAGACAAATGGGACACAGCCTGCGGAGGACACATCGATTACGGAGAAACCGTGGACAAGGCTCTGCAACGTGAAGTGAAAGAAGAATTGGGAATGACAGATTACGAGCCAAAATTCATAAAGAGATACGTCTTCGAAAGCCAAAGAGAGAAAGAGATGGTGAACGTCTTCTATACCGTATACGACGGCAAAGTGAGCCCTTCGGAAGGCGAGCTGGACGGAGGACGATTTTGGACGATGAACGAAATAAACGACAATCTTGGGAACGGCACATTCACACCCAACTTCGAAAACGAATACAACACAATACTAAAACCATTCTATGAAGATATCGAATTTCTCGTTTAAAAAGATAAGCTCGTTTCTGAAGGACGGCATTTGGCACGTTGAGAGAAACGAGGTGGGACCGATAGGATATTTTGCTCTTAACGTGGCACGCAAACTCATTCTCGCAATAGAGTTTACTACGGAACGCAGAATAACAAGTGCGGCATGCGCCCTAACCTACTCCACCCTCCTCGCCATCGTGCCCATACTTGCCGTGGTCTTCGCAATAGCAAGAGGATTCGGATATAATAAATACATAGAAATATGGTTCAGAGATGCATTGTCAAGCCAACCTCAGGTTGCTGACATTATAGTGGGGTTCGTCAACTCATATCTGGTGCATACACAACGTGGCGTCTTCCTTGGTGTCGGACTTGTCTTTATGCTATTTACGGTGATAATGCTTATCTGCAACATAGAGGAAACATTCAACGGCATCTGGCAGGTAAAGAAGCCACGTAGCGTATTCAGAACCATAACGGACTATACTTCAATGTTTCTGCTTATGCCAATAATAATAGTGGTGACATCAGGTATAAGCATCTTCTTCGCCACTATATTCAAGAATATAGAAGACACTATGGTTATAGGTCCACTCATGGAGTGTATGCTCCATGTGCTCCCCTACGCCATAATGTCAGCAATATTCACTGCCCTGTATGTATTTATGCCTAACACAAAGGTGAAGATAAGCTGCGCCATAGCTCCTGGCATAATCTCGGGCGTGGCAATGCAGGGACTGCAGCTCGTATACATCAATTCTCAGATATGGGTGAGCAGCTACAACGCCATTTACGGTTCGTTCGCCGCCTTGCCATTATTCATGCTTTGGGTGCAAATATCATGGCTAATCTGCCTGTTCGGTGCCGAGCTATGCTACGCCAACCAGAACATGGAAGACTATGCCTTCAAGGCACGGACAAGCGACCTCAGCCACAAGGACATGCTGGGAATGTGCATTCTGCTTGCCAGCAAGATATGCAAACGATTCGCTGAAGGCAAGAAGCCTTATACAGCCCTGAAGCTGAAGATGGAGACAAGGCTGCCGATAAGAATCGTGAACGAGCTGCTATTCTGCATGACAAAGGTGGGAATACTTAACGAAACGGCTTGCCGAGACAAGGACGACATCGTGAGATACCAGCCGGCTGAATGCCTGACCAGGCTGTCCGTAGGGCTGCTGATAGAAAGAATGGAAAGAGAAGGCAACTGGACACCTGGCATAGACTGCAAGACAGAACTGACAAAAGCATGGAAGACAGTGGCTGCCTCGTATGCAGAATACCTGGAAACACAGAAAAAGGTGCTATTAAAAGACTTATAACAGAAACCCTTAAACGATATTACTTCACGGTAATATGGAAGCAACCTTGCTTAACCTCATACTTAACGAGACATCTTTCTTCACGCCTTTTATCGTTTAGCACCTCGCTTAGAATCCACTTCAAAGAGTCGTTGCGTACCTTGCGACGTGCCGGTCCTTCAGGATCCTCCACAGTCTTATAACGATTGTAGCAGATATCGAAGGTGGTGCCATAGAGATGGCATGAGTTTTCGGTGGCATTTCCGTTATGACTGCGAAGTTTTGCAACGTCAGCCTTACTACGCAATACAGACGTAACGATAATCTTATGTAAAGGAATGCCCTTGATCTGAAGACTATCAAAGAAGGAATGGCCTATGTCCTGCAGAAGTTCTGCTGCTCTCGGTACAAGGTACGGGATGCTGCTTTTCAACTTGTCGACATGATAGAAAGGATTGCTGCCGACATACACAAGTTCTGACTTGCGCTTCTCTGCGTCGGCACGATCAATAACAGCCTTAACGCCATGCTTGTTGGCAGCAAGCAACTGTACGTCATTCTGATCAGGAAAGGTATTACCAAAATGAGGAACACTATAAATGCGGTTCTTCACCAGCGAACCATCCTCGTTGAAGAAGCGTGACTTGCCATTATACTTATATGACTGTACAACGGGCAGGCTCTCAACATCATTAGCAACCTGCATGCTGTCAGTTTTCTGTATCATAGAAGAGTCTGCGTCGGTCTTTGTTGTAAGTTCAGGACCTTCGGCGATGGTAGGAAATACGCAACGAACCATAGCCAACACCACCACTCCAATGGATAAATATTGTAAGTATCTTTTTTGTCTGAAATTCATAATGAGTGCAAAGTTACAGAAAGTATCTCGAAAAAACATGGAGATAAAGCCACTTTTCTTTGTTTTCGCATTAAGAAATGTTTGTGTTGTCCACGATTTTCACTAACTTTGCAGCCAAAACATAGCTTATAGGAATTTTGATTGAGAAGCATATTATATTAGAGGATATTGACCCGATGGTATTCTA
>OCLH01000262.1_pt1 | contig 11073 bp, 10 predicted proteins | sample 1495891 | NCBI WGS metagenome assembly OCLH01 (sample SAMN03418266, study PRJEB22391) | human gut metagenome | biome: human-gut; feature: organic feature; material: feces | host: Homo sapiens | place: Tanzania | collected 2013-01
CTGCACACCTTTTGAAAAGGTGTTGCCTTTACTGTCCCAAGGAACACACTTCTCCCAGGCAGAGTCAAAGTCGCCGTTGATTTGCTGCGCATTAGCGGTAAGCGCAGCCACACTCAATAATAAAAGAGCGTAATTCTTCTTCATCTTGTTGTTTTTAATAAGTAAAGTATGGTTCAATTGCTCTTGTATGAATCCTGAAAACAATGAACCTATTAATATTATTTCGGGTGCAAAGTTACTCAAAAAAACTAAAGGCGAATAAAAAGTTTACATTTTTTAGTCTAAGAATCAGCGCAATAAGAAAGTGAGTGTTTCAAAGGTAAACGAAACTGGAAGAAAAGGCATGGGAGGGAGTTTTGTCAAAGCCCTGCCTAACAAAGTTACCTCGCTGATAAATTCTTGTTTGAAAAGTACAGTTGTTACAATAAAATAATGTATATTTGCTGATGTGATGATAACATCACGGCATTATGAGAGTTTCACTATATAAAGACACGACTACTATGACTAAGAGACAATTCCTTTTCGCTTGCGTCCTCATGGTGTGGAGCCTTCTGACCGCCTCTGCCAACGACGGCGTCTATTTCACCAGCGGCAATTTCCTTGTGCCTACGCAAGAAACCGACATCTCGGTAAGCAAGGAGATTCTGACAATCACTATCGGCAAGGACAATTATGCACGCGTGGACGTGTATTATGAGTTTACCAACAGCGGCGCTCCCAAGACCGTCACTATGGCTTTCGAGGCGGACGCGCCATACAACTCAGGCGAACAGCTGGACCTAAACGGGGCGCATCCGTTCATCCACGACTTCACCGTCAACATGAACGGCAACACGCTACGCTACGACAACGCCATCGTGGCGCTATTCTATAATGAAGGCAAGCCCGACGTCGACTTCACACCGCTCGACCTCACGCAATGGAAGGGTGAGCGAGAGGGCGGCTACGACGTGGAACTGCCAGGCGAGAACATGCTCTACAATGCCCGACTTGACAGCATGGTGAACTTTGCCTACGCCTATTACTTCAAGGCAAAGTTTCAGTCGGGTCGCAACATCGTGCGCCACTCTTACCGTTATCGCATGAACTACAACGTGGGTGAGCGATTCTCCATCCCATATTGGCTGACACCTGCCACACGCTGGGCTAACCGTCAGATTGACGACTTCACGCTGAATATCACCACGGACGAGCAGACCGAGTTCTGTCTGCCCAACTCGATGTTCCGCGCAGAGCCGTTCAAGTCGACCTGCGATGGCACGCTCTTCCAGCTCACCACCGACTACGGCGAGGACATGCTCTTCGCCATTGCCGCACCGGGTGACACGGTGTCATGGCACGCCCGCAACTTCCGCCCCACAGCGGAGATGTGCATAGCCGCTCCAATCTGGGACAGGCAGAACGTAATGTATCGTTGCCAAACGGAAGCGAAGGTGGTGATTGACAGTGAAGGACGCGAGAGCCGATACATTGCAGACTGCGGCGACAGCTATTTCGTTGACGTACAGGCGTATGGTCTGGTGAAGAAGAAGGGTAGCCGCGTAGCAGAATACTCTGCCGAGAAGGGTCAGGGTTGTCTCGTTCTGAACAGCTATGAATATCAGTGCGTCAACGTCCGCCAACGCCCCACCTCCGAAAGTCCCGTCATAGGACAGATAAGCGACCGCCCCGGCGAAATGCCCGATATAAATATATTGTTAAAACTTATCTTGTCAAATGACGAGGGTAAGAGCCGGGATTGGCAATGGTTCAAACTGAAGATATACGGCAAGATTGGCTACGTAAAGCAGGGATTGATGCTATGGGACGCCATCGATTCGCATTGATGTCGCCAGATAACCTTATGTATTTCATTCCATATTTAGGACAAAGCACCAAACGTGAGGGAAACGTTAACAACGTTATTATCATTTCAGCGATAAACAGCGCTGAAACCTACGCACACGCATAAATATTATATAAAAATAATGTTTTTGTTGTGTGGAAGTAAAAAAATATCTATCTTTGTAAAAAATTAGTTAAAAGCGTATTTGCGCTTATTTTTATATTACAATAAACGTACGAAAGATTTACTAAATACAAAAGCTTTATGAAGAAAACTTTTTTTATGACTCTCATTGCATTATCGATAAGCGGTATGTCGTGTGCGCAGTCTGATACAGAGAATACCGCTAAGAAGCAGGAGACAGTCCAGCAGGAGTTTGTTAAGGAACGCCGCGAGCAGGCTAAGATGGCTAAGAACCTCATTGAGCAGAAAGTGCTCAAGGACGCCAAGAAGCAGGCCAAGCAGCTGAAGAAGGAGGGATGGCAGCCCGCACCAGGCACCTTGCCCTTGGAGAAGCAGCTGACCGATGTCTACACACGTATGTATACGTATGAGGGACGCTTCCCTAAATACTTCATCGGACGTTCTTCAGGCAGCAGCACCAGTGCAGGAATGGCACGCAAGCAAGCCCTGACACGTGCCCGTGTGGACGTGGCAAGCCAGATGAAACTGGAGGTTGCGGCTCTCACGGAAGAGACTGACATGAACACGGAGCTTAGCGCAGGTGAGGTGGAGACCGTAGCAAAGATGGTGGACACCAGCCAGACGATGATTCAGCAGAGCCTCGGACGCACGGAAGTGGTGCTTGACATCATGAGAACAACGGGCGGCAAGACCGAGTCGCAGGTGGCTGTCAGCTACGACGGAAACCTCGCTAAGGAGACGCTCCTGAGCATCTTTGAGAAGGAGGACGCACAGATCAAACAGAAACTTCAGGACCTCCTGAATAAGTAAGCACGCCTCTGACTATGACAAAAACGGGTAAGCCAAAGGCTAAAAGGTCGCCTGTGGTGGAAGGACTGATACGCAACATGCTGGTGACATTTCTTGCAGTAGCCATCATGGGCTTCTTTGCCATCATCACAGTGAAGGCGGAAATCATGGACCCGATAAGGCGAACCATTGCCGACTTCTCCTTCACGGACATCTATTACCAGATTGAACGTGAGGGGGCGGCTCCTGACACATGCCGATACATCACCATCGTGGACATGACGAAGGTGACGGCCCGCGCTGACATAGCAAAGGTGCTGACCGACATTGAAGCGGCCAAGCCGAAGGTGGTGGGACTGGACTGCGTCTTTGACGTAGAAGGAGACGACATCGAAGGCAACGACGCCATCATACAGGTGGCGGAGAAATACAAGAACATCGTCTTCGCCGAGAAGATGCTCGAATGGGAAAACGACTCGGTAGGCTACACCAAGACCATACATTCCTTCTTCAGAGAGTTTGTGGACATCAAGGAAGGAACCGTCAACATGCCGCGAAAGCTGTATGACAGCATGAAGCGCAAGGCGGCTCTGTCGGAGGTGTGTAACGGCAAGCGCCAGCTCTCGTTCGTCTCGCAGGTGTCTAACCTCTACACAGGCAAGGACATGGTGGGCACAAAGACCGGCGACATCAACATCAACTTCTCATACACCAAGTTCCCCGTGCTTCAGCCTGAGGAGGTGAAGGCTCATCCCGAGCTTATCAACGGACAGATAGTGCTGTTCGGATCGATGTATGAGGATGCCGACGCTCACTGGTCGCCATTGGGAAAGATAGCGGGAGTGGAGCTGCTGGCATACAGCATCCAGACCATCATAGAGCAGACGGACGTCAAGCACGTGCCGTTCATCCCGTTCTGCCTGATCACGTTGCTGATTATCTTCATCGTTCAGGTGCTTCAGTCAAAATATCTTAAGCGGACCGGACTCTCTTCCAATATGTTCACGAAGTATATCATCGGTTCGGTTTGTATAATGAACATCCTGACGTTCCTTTTCACTTCGGTGTTTATCGGAATAAGTTTCCTGGTATTCTGCACGTTCCACATCAGCTTCAATCTGGCTTGGGCGTTGTCAGTAATCGCATTCCTTGGAGTATCACGTAATATGTATACAGCCATTAAGGATTACGTCAGTTCGGTAAAAGACAAATATTCGTTCCTAAAAGGCATCGACTTATGATAAAGATAAAATACATCTTATTGTGCCTCCTTTGCTTGTTGGCACTTCGTACGGGCGCCCAATCGCTGGTGGCGTATCATGTAGTGGGCAAGGTGACCTATATGGTCAACGGCGTAAGCAAGCCTTTGGTGATGAGCACCAAGGTGAACGGCAGCACGAGAGTGAACATCCCGTACGGCGGAAAAGTGGAGCTTCTGGATGAGAAGAACAAGAAACGCATCATCATCAAGACTCCCGGACAGGGCGTTGTGTCGCAGCTGACAACGGCGAAGGGCAACAACGTCATGGACCTCTCGCTCCGATATGTTGCCTATGTGAAGAAGCAGCTCAGCAATACAGGGCTTATCTCGCAGAAACGCTATTCGGATTTTGCCACGGTAACGCGAGAAATTGACTCGCTGGATACGGAAGCGCAAAAGCCGCAGAATCCGTTTGCGTCTCGTTTCGGCAACTTCAAGAACAAGATAGACCAGAAATTCCAGTCGTTCCGTCAGGAATGCAACAAGAAATACACCGACTTCGTGCGTCAGGCATGGGCAAAGATGGAATCAGAACCTCCCGTCGTCAAGCCTGCCGAACCTAACGTAAAGCCGGAGGTGTATGAGGCTCTGAACGCCTTACTGGACGAGCGACAGGAGAAGAAAGCCACGATTGCCGAACCCGTAGCGCCACCCGTGGAGATAAAGCAGCCCGAACCCGTGGAGCCTGTAAAGCGTGTGCCGCTGAGTGAGGATGAGAAAGAGATATGCGAAATGCCTTTCATCTTCTTCGGAAACGAGATGACGGTGCATCTGGACGAGACGAAGCGAATACAGATTGGCGACATAACGCCAGACCGCATCGCCGACTTGCTGTTGCGTCTGAGCGGTACGGCTTACGACAACCTGCTGTGCGACTGTCTGGAACTGCGCAAGAAGCACAACCTTTGCGACTGGGCTTACCTGCTTATGCTGAAGGAAATTGCTGACCAGTTCTGCGGCACGGACACCAATGAGGCTGTACTGATGATGGGTTATCTCTATTGTCAGTCAGGATATAAGGTAAGATTCGCGTCAGACAACGCTGACCACCTCTACCTGCTCGTAGCTTCCGACTACTTTATGTACGGCAAGCTGTCTTACGAGATTGACGGCGACATATACTATCCCATTCAGGAAGCCAAGCCGGTGCTCCATATCTGCAAGGCGAAATTCCCCAACGAGAGCAATCTTTCGCTTGGCATTACGAAGGCCATGCAGCTGGACAACACCGAAGCGGAAAGCCGTGTGATCAAGTCAAAAGCCTATCCGGATATGAAGATTGATGTGGCAGTGAACAGAAGTCTCATCGATTTCTACAATACATATCCGTCGGCGTACACCAACAACGACAAGATGACGTACTTCCGCGTTTACGCTGATACGCCGATGAATGAGGACGTGAAGAAGCAGATTTACCCTGCGCTCCGATCTTGCCTGCAAGGACTGAGTGAGCATCAGGCTGTCAGCCGTCTGCTCAATTTTGTCCAGACCGGCTTCGAGTATGAGTATGATGAGACGATATGGGGATGTGACCGCGCTTTCTTCGCTGAAGAAACCCTTTATTATCCCTACTGCGACTGCGAAGACCGCTCCATTCTCCTCACCCGTCTCATCAGAGACCTTCTCGGTCTGGACTGTGTGCTCATCTATTATCCTGGCCACCTCGCCTGTGCCGTGCACTTCACGCAGAAGGAAAAGGGAGATTATTATATGTATAACCAAAAAGAATATACAGTGTGCGACCCTACTTACATCAATGCGCCGATAGGTAAGCAGATGCCTAACTTCAAGGACAAGGAAGCTACGGTCGTACCGATAAAATAAGGAAACAGTAAGATATGAATATCAAAAAGACAATAATAGGCGCATTGCTCCTATTTATTGCGGCACCATCTTTTGCCCAACGAACCGAAAACGTGCACGGCGTCTACACTTATACGGTAGGCGAGGACGAGACGTTCTCCCTTGCCGAGATGCGACACAAGTGCATCGTAGGTGCACAGAACGAGGCAATAAAGGAAAAGTTCAATGAGAACATCAAGGCCAACACCAACATGGTGGATATGGACATCAGCGGCGAAGCCATCAGCCGGTTCGTGGAAGAGATAGAAGCTTACTCGGCAGCGGAATGGCTGGGCGACAGCAAGCCAAGCGTGTTCAAGGCTGATTATGCGGCAGACCGCCTGACCTTCACTGCGGAAGTGTGGGGAGAGGCACGCGAGATAACGCAGCCTTCGGTGGACTTAAGATGGAGCATACTATGCGGAGGCACTACGGATAGCTACCAAAGCAAGAAGTTCAATAACAGAGACCGAATATACATCAAGTTCAAGTCGCCCGTATCAGGCTATCTTGCCATTTACGTTCTCGACTCTTCCAACAAGAAAGCGAGCTGCTGGTTGCCTTACAGAAGCAACACTTCAGGACGCTTCGAGGTTATGGCAGGTCAGGAATACGTGCTCTTCGACAGAGATTTCGACGTGAATGCCACGCCATACAGAATGGTGACCGACAAGCCGTTGGAGCTAAACAACGTGGTGCTGATCTTCTCGCCCAATCCATTCACGAAGTGCAACGATGACGCAGGCGACTTCCGTCACGCCAACTCTGTGGACATTGACGACTTCGAGAAGTGGCTCCGTAAGACAAGAAAACGCGACAACGACATGGTGGTCGACCGTTCACAGTGGCTGGTCATCACCAATGCCAATGCTAAGAATTAACAATAAAAACAATATTATATGAAAAAGATCAAGACATCTATCATCGCTGCGTCTTTGGCTTTCGCACCATGTGCATACGCCCAGGACGTCATCACGATTCCTAATCTCGACATGGATGAGGACACTACAGAGGTGACGACGGTCAGCGACATCGTGAAAATGCAGCAAAAGGTCATCACTAACAACAACACGGAGAAGCACTACCTGGACATGTGGAAGAGACGTACCTATCTCAACATCGCCACAAACACCACAAGTCTCAAGTCGGACGATGACAAGTACGACTTCTCAAGCGACTGGGGCGTGTCTTTGCAGCTCGGCTATAACCACCGTCTGACCAAGAAGCCTTTATGGGGAATGTGGGCTATTGACGTGCCTTGCCTCGACATCAACGTCAATCACTTCAAGAGCAAGTGTGACGCCGACAACAAATACTGCTATGACAGCTCGGACAAGAACGGCGATTACTACAAGACACCGTGGAATCTGGAGAAGGTGGAGGCTAACATCGGTCTTGGTATCGGTCCCTCTTACACCGTCGCACCTTTCGCAGCATTGCACAATGAGCAGCTCGACTATATCAAGGTGAACGTATACTGGCACATCGGATTCGGAGGTTCCTTCATCTTCATGTCTAACGACAAGGATAAGGACCGTAACAATGATGAAGAAAATCAGGACCACGTGAAGATGGCAAGTGCCACTAAGGTGCTGTGGGGTCTCGGAGCATTCAATTCGTTCGGCGTAAACCTCCACTGGAAGATGGTGGGTCTGGGATACGAGTATCGCACCAGCTCTGCCGAATACAAGCACTTCAATACGGAGAACTTTGGCAAGGACAAGACAAAGTTCAAGAGCGGAACAAGCAAGTTCTACATCACTTTCCGCTTCTAATCCCAAATCCAACCACAGCAGTAAGCTATATTATTAACAAAGTGGAAAAATATATCTAAAAATATATAAGCTATGAAGAAGTTTATCCTTATGGCCCTGATGACCATCGTTTGTGCAATGAACGCATCGGCACAATACACATCCGGCATCCGCGAGGGCTTTTTGAATAATGAGATAAAGTGGGTCTTTGACGGAAAGACGCTCGCCATTACGAACGTCACGCTCACAAAGGAAGGCAAGGAACACAGAGTCGCCATACCAGACTACAACCCCAACAAGCAGGCTCCCTGGGTGAAGATGAAGTTCCCCGTGAGAAGCGTGGCTATCGGTAAGGGCATCACACGTATCGGATCTTACGCATTTGCCAACTGCAAGGAGCTTTCCGAGGTGGTATTCGCTGGCATCAGCATGTCTGAAATCGGCTGGGGAGCATTTATGAACTGCTCACGTCTGCGCACCATATCACTGCCTCAGAGCATAAAGAAGGTGGAGACCATCGCCTTCGCCGGTTGTACAACACTGCCTTCAGTAAAGGTTCCTGACCACTGCGTCATCGAGGATCAGGCTTACGTAAACTGTACCGGCATCAAGATCATCGAGGTAAGCCCGACAGCTGTCGTTGGTCACTACGCCTTTGCCAACGAGGTGAAGGTGAACGGCAAGACACGTCACGCCCTCTACGACGGCGAGATTCATCGTCTGCCTTCTTACATCAATGTAGGCAACGCCAATACCTTCGGTCTTTCAAAGGACGCCGTTGACAAATATCTGGGTGGCAACACCGCTTCTCGTTCGCTCGTCGACTATGACTATCGCACATCAGAGATCGACTCGCTCATCCCGATGTCTTCGGTTATCCGCAACAACACCTATGCTCTCGTAATCGGCAACCAGAACTATCGCTTCGCTCCTGGCGTTCCTTACGCCATCCATGACGCCCGCGTCTTCAGAGAGTATTGCGAGAAGACTCTCGGCATCCCCGTTGAGAACATCCACCTTGTGGAGGACGGAACAAAGGCTATGATCAGCGAGGAGGAGTTCCAGTGGCTTAAGAGCATCAAGAACCGTGAAATGAAGAAGCTCATCGTCTACTATGCCGGTCACGGTGTGCCTGACATCCACGACTCTAACAAGGCTTACCTCTTGCCCACCGACATCCGCGGCACAAAGCCGTCGAACGGCATCGCCCTCAACGACTTCTATGCAAGCATCGGCGACCTTGACTTCAACCAGACTTCCATCTTCCTCGACGCCTGCTTCAGCGGCATCAACCGTAACAACGAAAGCGTGAACGAGGGATTGCGCGGCACCGAAATCGCTGCCGAGGAGGGAACTCTGAGCAACGGTAAGCTCGTGGTGTTCTCTGCTGCTCAGGGCAACGAGACTGCACAGGGCTGTAAGGAAGAGGGACACGGCCTCTTTACTTACTACCTTATTAAGGAAATCCGTGACAACTACGGACAGATTTCGTTCGGCGAGTTGTCTGACTATATCAAGAACAACGTGAGCCGCAGGGCCATGACAATGAAGCTCCAGAAGCCTCAGACTCCTACCACCAACGTGACGGAGAATCTGACTGACAGCTGGAAGCAGCTGAGATTCTAATCTCTGCACTAAGTCTGATACAAACAAAGGAGGCTATGACGTTCCCGTCACAGCCTCCTTTGTTTGTTTTTTTTCTTACGTTTTTGTTTGACCATCAATAAAATCTCACTATATTTGCACGTGTATTTACAGACTAAGCTTATGATAGATTAATGAAATAAAAGGAGTAAGATATGAAAATTAAATATGCAACGATAAGCAAAACGGGCAGACGTAGCAACAATGAGGATACGTTCCGCGTGGTGGATATGCCGCAGCATGATCGCTTCATGGGCATCGTATGCGACGGAATGGGCGGACATTACTGCGGAGAGGTGGCAAGCGAGACGGTGTGTAACGCCATTACGAAGTATTGGGAGAAATATGCTGCCACCGTCGACTGCACCACAAAGGTGGGGCTGGCTTGTAAGAAAGCAAGCGTTGCCATCGACAGCAAGTCGGACCAGTTAGGACATGTGCAGATTGGCACGACAATGGTGATGGCAAGCATTGAGAAGGACAATGTGACCATAACCCATGTGGGCGACAGCCGCTGTTATCTGCTAAGACCGAGCGACGGACTGCTTTATCAGACACAGGACCACGTCAGACTGGACTTCGGTTGGGAGGTGATAGCCAAATGCTTCTTCTCTTACCGTCCCGACGTGGCTGTGCCGGACGTCAGACAGTTCAGTCTGCAAGCAGGCGACCGTCTGCTGCTCTGCTCCGACGGACTGCACAAGAGCATGAAGGACGAAACCCTACTGACGCTTATGGCTGAAGACAAGCCCTTGGAAGAAATAATAAACGAATACGACAAAATCTGCGAAACACGCGGAGATGACAACTATACGGCTATACTTATAGAGGTGGAATAAACAGGACATGATAACCAGATGCTATCTTGAAATAACTAATGTGTGTAATCTCGATTGTGTGTTTTGTCCTAAGACCGATAGGGCGAAGCATACGCTGACGTTGGAAGAGTTTGATGTGTTGACCTCACGGCTTAAGGGTGAGGTACGCTTCCTCTATTTTCATCTTATGGGCGAGCCTTTCCTCCATCCGCAGCTGCCGCAGTTCGTGCGTATGGCGCGTGAGAAGGGCTTCACGCCAGTGCTAACCACTAACGGCACGCTGCTCTCCCGTCGCACCGACCTGCTGAAGGAGCTGCCGCACAAGGTGCAGATTTCGCTCCATTCGCATGAGGGCAACGGCAAGGCAGATCTTAAAGAATATATAGGCGAGGTGATGACGTTCGCTATGGAGGCCGCCAGCCGTGGTTGCATCATCGTGCTGCGCCTTTGGAACGAGGGCGGACACAACAGCCAGAACCAGACCATTCTGAATCTTATTGCCGAACATCAGCCGCGCCCCTGGACGGAGAGACACGACGGATGGAAACTCGCGGACAATCTGTTCCTTGAGAACGACAATATGTTTGAGTGGCCCGACCTACAGCATAAGGTGTATGACGAGGAGGAAGTGTTCTGCTACGCCCTGCGCAATCAGATCGGAGTCCTCGTCGACGGAACAGTCGTGCCCTGTTGCCTGGACCACAACGGCGACATGCCCTTGGGCAATCTGTACGAGCAAAGCTTAGAGCAAATCCTCGCATCGCCCCGTGCCCACGCCCTTTATGAAGGCTTCACCCGTCACGCCGCCGTAGAACCGTTATGCCAGCGCTGCGGCTATTCCGCCGTATCGAAGAGATTCAGGAAGTAAGATAAGCTTGAATAATTCCTAATTCTTCGTCATGTCTCGCTTTGACTTGGATTTCACCACAAGCCATACTCCCGAGAACACCAATACTACGGCTAATGCCTGCGTCAGCTTGAATACGGCCTCTT
>OCLH01000265.1_pt1 | contig 11005 bp, 7 predicted proteins | sample 1495891 | NCBI WGS metagenome assembly OCLH01 (sample SAMN03418266, study PRJEB22391) | human gut metagenome | biome: human-gut; feature: organic feature; material: feces | host: Homo sapiens | place: Tanzania | collected 2013-01
TGTCCTGTCTTGATCAAGGCACGAGCATAGATGTTGCGCATGGCTTCGCGCCACGGGCTTTGAGGAAGGCTGGATGCTGAGGTCTTCCACAATGCTACGTTAAGATTGTCATTGCCGAGCATCATGTTTGCACGCATCTGCAGCAGCACGTATTGCGGACGTAACGCCTTGCCGCCGTATGCCTTTGCTGCGGCAAGGACGTCGGTGAATGTCTGATGCCGATGTGCTAAATCCTCTTTTGTGGGATAGCTCCATGCGTCACGGGCATAATCCTCGCAAGCCTTGAAGTAACGATTAAGCAAATTGATGTACGCTGCCATCTCCTCATCGTTTCTTTCCTGGGCTGTCCTTAGGATTCCGTCACGGCTCCATTTAAAGTAATCGACGCCGATGAGACCTTTCTTCCCCATATAATTCTGCCAGAAACGGTCGATATCATACAAATATGCAGGACCGTCGGTCATGGCTTCATGGCGGAAGACTGAGAACATATAACGGTTATACGTATTTCCCTCGGATATGCATGCCGTGGCGTCAATGAGCGGCAGGGCTGCAATCAAACTAGTTATTAAAAATCCTTTCATACTCATCGTAGTTTAATCGGTTAATATTATTGTTATTGAGATCGAATAGTATTATCTCGTCATTGGCTTCAGGACGTCGGTTGCCTATAGCGTTTACGGCTGAGATAATATCAGAGAGGGAGGGTTGGCGGATGGCAATGGAATCGCTGGAGAGTATCGGGTATTCACCATCGTAATGGACAAAGCCTACGAACTGACCGCCACGGAACAGGATGCGCCACGTAAAGACGGGATAAGCAGCGCTCAAGCTGAGCTTATAGTCTTTCAGATAAGGCAAGTAAGGGGCTGCGTCATGCAGGTCGAGAATAGGCTTGTGGCAACGTATGTCGGTGGCATCACCCGTGTTATACATCATCAGCACACCGCGGTCAGCAGGTGGCGGAGTCTGTGCGAGCTGGTGAAGGCGGATTGTAGACGAGAGCTGGAGCTGTCGGCTATGACATTCATCGAGCATAGCCTGCATAAAGTCATTATAGAGTCGGCGTGTGGAAAGAGTCCAGTCACAGTCAATCTGTATCTCCTTGACATTATTGACATCATTGGTCTCGTTCATCTGGAGGACTCGCTTGACAATGAGTGAAGCCAACTGCTTGCGGTCGCCGCGAAGACATTCAGGCATAACGAAGACCGTAGGCACGATGTCAATATCCTGTGGCATTGCAGTAACGAAATTAAGTGTGGCGTTAGGCACCGCTCTTCCACTCGCGTCCGCCACCACGTCAAAGTAACGGACATACATACGCGATATGCCATGAGCACGAAGGAAAGCCGTCTTCGTGGAGTCTATATTCAGCGTAGTGCTCCAGTAATAGACAGACCGCACCCTTGACGACAGCAGCTGCCTCTTATCGTGACACGCCACCGTCAATATAGCCAACAAGACCGCACATAATGCAGCAGCGGCAAAGCGTATACATCCAAGCGTCTTCATAGCAATATGATGCTCTTATAGAATAACTTAAGAGCCATAATTATAGATTTGTCAATTTTTCTTTAATATATTGCGAATTTACGCAAAATACAAGACAAAGCAAAATATACTAACATGTTTTTCCAAGTTTGCCGTCGTTTTTACGATTTATTCGCTATCTTTGCACCAAAATAAGTTGCAGTTCAGACATTTGGACCAACCTACAGCATCTCATTTATGGCAAAAAAAATATTGCTCTCTATAATACTCATCATAACGTTCGTGTTGGCTGCAGCCGGCGCTAACCGCAAGTTTACACTCTGCATCGACCCCGGACACGGAGGAAGAGACACCGGAGCACCTGGCAGCTTTTCGAAGGAAAAAAACATTAATTTGAATGTTGCTCTCGCATTCGGACGCTACGTGGAGCGTAATTGCCCCGACGTAACGGTGGTGTATACACGCAAGACTGATGTGTTTATCCCCTTGTACGAACGCGCCGAAATAGCCAACCGCAAGAAGGCAGACCTCTTCATATCCGTACATACCAACGCTCTCAAAGGCAACCACACGATGAGAGGATTCGAGACATACACGCTCGGCGACGGTCGCTCGCACGCCAAGGAAACCAATCTGGAAGTGGCAAAACGCGAGAACTCGGTAATATTGCTCGAGAAAGACTATGAACAGCATTACGTGGGCTTCGATCCCAACTCGCCGGAAAGCAATATCATGTTTGAGTTTATCCAGGACCGAAACCTGACAAAGAGCATCGAACTGGCAAAGATGCTGCAAAGACATGTATGTAAGGTGGCTAACCGCCCCAACAAGGGAGTGCATCAACAGAACCTTGCCGTGCTCAGACTGACCTCTATGCCGGCTTGCCTTATCGAGCTCGGATATATCTCGACCCCCGACGAGGAGCGAATGCTGAACGACAAGAAGCAGGTCGACAACATTGCACGCGGAATATACAATGCCTTCGTGGAATACAAGAACAAGTATGACACGGGAATGACCATCCCGTACAAACCTTTGTCAGACCCATTGCCTGAGACCGTACAGCAAAGCGACACACAAAAGAACGACTCTGACGTGGCAGACGCAAGACAGGCGGAACAAGACACCAAGGCTAACGAAGAGAATGTCAGAAACAACGAGCGACAGTCCGAAAGCAACAATCGTCCTGCCAAAACGCAGCAGACAAGGCAGCAGAACGAAAAGGCCAAGCAAGCTAACAAGCCCAGACAGACTGAAAAGCCCAAGCAGACATCCGTAAAGGAAAAGACGGACGACAGCAAGCCGGTGTTCAAGGTGCAGATTATTGCCGCAAGCCGACAACTAAAAAAGAGCGACCCTAACTTCAAGGGATTGACGAACGTGGAATGCTATCAGGAGAACGGCATGTGGAAATACACCACCGGAGCCTCCAATAACTATAACACGACGTACAGAAAGCGCAAGGAGATACTGGAGCAGTTCCCGCAAGCGTTCATCATAGCATTCAAGAACGGCGTAAAGATGGACGTCAATCAGGCTATTAGAGAATTCAAACAGAACAGAAACAAATAAGAGGATTCAAAACAACGAACAGAAACAAATAAGAATATGAAAGCATTTAATAAAGAAGTGAAAATCGCGCTCGTAGCCATCGTAGGCGTGATAATACTGTTTTTCGGAATGAACTTTCTGAAAGGACTGAACATATTCTCGTCAACTGACGACTATTACATACAATTTCATGACATAAGCGGACTCTCTGCTTCGAGCCCGATATATGCCGACGGATATAAGGTAGGAACCGTAAAGAGCGTCATCTACGACTATTCAGGAAAAGAAGATCCACGCGTGGTGGTAGGAATAGACAGAGACATGCGCATCCCAGTGGGTAGCACGGCTGTCATCGAGAGCGACATGATGGGCAACGTGAAGGTGAACCTCCTCCTCGCCAATAACCCGAGAGAGAGAGTCATGCCGGGCGAAATCATCCTTGGCGACGTTGACGCTGGTGCTTTAGGAAAGGCTGCACAGATGCTGCCCGCCATAGAGAACATGCTGCCGAAGCTGGACAGTATCCTCTCAAGCCTCAACACACTGCTCGCTGACCCGGCTCTCGCACAGAGCCTCCACAACGTGCAGACCGTGACAGAGAACCTCACCATATCTTCTGCGCAGCTTAACACTCTTATGAAGACCCTAAACAAGGGCGTACCGGCAATGATGGCTAAGGCAAACGGAGTGCTGGACAACACCAACCGCCTCACATCCAACCTCGCTGACCTCGACCTCGCGACAACAAAGCAGCAGGTAGACCAGACCATCGCTAACGTGAAGCTTCTCACAGACCGCCTTAACAGCAACGAGGGAACACTCGGCAAGCTGATGAACGATCCGACGATGTATAACAACATGAACTCGACAATGAGAAGCGCTGACTCGCTCCTCATTGACCTTCGTCAGCATCCGAAGCGCTACGTCCACTTCTCCGTATTTGGAAAGAAAGACAAGTAAGCGCATAGATATACTTAGTATAAATACCGAAAGGATATTGTTTCACGGCTTCAGAACAACTCTGAAGCCGTTTTTTTCAATGAGATAAGCGCATTTAGCCAATGTTTCACTAAAAACGCCGAAACGCACATAAAAACATCAACATGCAGATTATCAGCAGATTACGCTTATTTATACAAAGAACAAAACATATATATATAAGAATAGCATAACTAACGGGAAAAGAGTCGTTTATATTACAAAACGTATACATTCAATAATAATAAAAAAGCAGCTTATTTGCTCAGCTCAAAAATAATTACTAATTTTGCAGTCGGAATTATAGTTTACAAACGGTCGAAAGACACAACACGTACCACAGCCAATGAACATTAGTCCTGAGAAGCTTTGGGACAAATGTCTTGCCTTCATCAGCAAGAACATTTCAGAGCAGACATATAACACATGGTTCAAGAGCATCGTCTTCGAAGCCTTTAACGAGGAAAAGAAGATGGTGGTGATACGCGTGCCCAGTCATTTCGTGTGTGAGTATCTTGAAGAACACTACGTCAAGTTGCTCCACGTGGCGCTTAGCCGCGAATTTGGCTCAGGCATACAATTGTCGTACCGTATTGTAACAGACAAGGAGAACAAGCAGACACAGACAATGGAAGGCGAACAGCCCGTTGAAGACACACTCAAGCCACAACAGCGCGAGCATGCCAACGAGTCGCCCAACACTCTCGACAGCCTTGCTCCGCAGCAGATTGACTCGCAGCTCAACCCGCAGCTCACCTTCGACAACTACATCGAAGGCAGCAGCAACCTTTTCTCGCGTACCATCGGTAAGACCATTGCCGATAATCCGCAGAGCATGCAGTTCAATCCGTTCTTCGTCTTCGGTCCTTCAGGATGCGGAAAGACACACCTCATCAACGCCATCGGCGTCGAGACAAAGCGAATATACCCCGAAAAGAGAGTACTCTATATCAGCGCACGCCTCTTCGAGGTGCAGTATACCAACGCCGTACTGCGCAACACCATCAACGACTTTATCAATTTCTACCAGACCATAGACGTTCTTATCGTGGACGACATTCAGGAATGGGAAGACAAGAAAGGCACACAGAACACCTTCTTCCACATCTTCAACCACCTGTTCCGCAACGGCAAGCGCATAATCCTCGCCAGTGACCGTCCGCCAGTACAGCTCAAAGGCATGAACGAACGTCTCATCACACGTTTCTCTTGCGGTCTTATTGCAGAGCTGCAGAAGCCGAACGTGAAGCTTTGTGTGGACATTCTGGAGAACAAGATACGCCACGAGGGCCTCAGCATACCTGAGGACGTCGTGGAATTCATCGCCTCGACAGCAAACGGAAGCGTGCGAGACCTGCAGGGTGTCGTAAACTCACTTATGGCATACAGCGTGGTCTATAACTGCAGCATCGACATGAAGCTGGCAGAACGCGTCATCAAGCACTCTGTAAAGGTGGAGAACAACCCTCTCACCGTGGAGGATATCATCGAGAGCGTGTGCCAGCATTACAATGTTACGCCTGCCAACATCAACAGCCGCAGCCGAAAGAAAGACTATGTTATGGCACGTCAGGTATCAATATACCTTGCACAGAAATACACCAAGATGCCGGCAAGCCGCATCGGACGACTCGTGGGTGGACGCGACCACTCTACGGTTATATACAGCTGCAATCAGGTGGAGCAGCGTCTGAAGGTAGATCGCAAGTTCTCAAGCGAGATATCAAGCATCGAAAATTCATTTAAAATAAGGAACTGACAATAACGATGAAGCCGGACAAGGGAAAGGCAATGCCCGTTTCTCTTGTCCGGCTTCATGCGTTTAAACCAAAACCGACCAACTTTATATAATTCCAATATTAAGACCATTATACAACGTCGGTTCCTTTATTTTTTCTTAAACAAGACCATTGACACACCGTATCTCACTTTTTCGAAGACACGGCGTAATGAAATGTGCTCTTAAAAAAGGTCGACAACAAACTCAACCACTTTTCCGAATCTCACGGCAAGCACCACAATGCTGGCATAAAATGCAGCCAAAGCATCATCCAACATGCAGCCCCAACCGCCATGTATGTGCTTGTCCACCCAGCGACAGCCGAGCGGCTTAGTGATGTCAATGACGCGAAACAGCACGAAGCCAAGCGAAGCAAGCGATATTGCCACGTACGAAGGACCGTCAACAAACAAGGCAGGCAGACATGCCACCCACGTTCCGAAATACTCATCGATGATGACAGTACGCGGATCCTCGCCCCAATAGCGCTCCATGACATTGTCTGTCCACACCCCAAGCAGCAGCGACCCCACCACAAGAGCGAGCGTTGCCACAAAAAGCCACATTGGAGAAAGCAGCAGATAAAGACCAATCCACGTAAGGAGAGCCACAAAGCCTCCTAATGTTCCAGGTCCCCAAGGCCAAAATCCTACACCAAAACCCGTTGACAAAGCTACATGAAACCAGGGTGCCTCACCCAACTGATGATTGTTGTTATTACTCATTATATAATATGTAAGTCTTTAAGATGTAACAATAAATTAAAAGCAAGTCATAAAAAGTGACTCTAAAATCTTTGCAAAGTTAAGGAAAAAATACGAGACCATCGTTAAAAACGGGACGGTGAGGCTGAAAAACTTGCACAACTGTCCGAAAATAAGTAACTTTGCAGTCCATTTGAAGAAATGGGCTTAATAAACATTATTAACAGAGTGCTTGGTAAACCTCTTAAAAAACAAGAACAATGCAGAAAGAAAAGAAGACAGTGAGTGTGCTCTTTATGCTTTTCAGCATACTCTTCTGTGTTTGCCTCATTACGGCAAACGTACTCGAGACAAAGCAAATATCCGTAGGACCGTTTAACATAACGGGAGGATTGATAGTATTTCCTATCTCATACATCATCAATGACTGCGTGTGCGAGGTATGGGGATACGGCAAGGCAAGAATGCTGATATGGGTCGGATTCGCCATGAACTTCCTCTTCGTGACGTTCGGCGCCTTGTGCGACCTGCTTCCTGCCGCTCCCTATTGGGACAACGAAGCCGGATTTCATGCCATCTTCGGTCTTGCTCCACGCATCGCTGCCGCCTCATTCGTGGCGTTCATCATCGGTTCGTTTGTAAATGCCTACGTGATGAGCCGCATGAAGATATCGTCAGGCGGACGCAACTTCTCGGCACGAGCAATCCTTAGTACGGTGTATGGCGAGACAGGCGACTCGCTGATTTTCTTCCCCTTGGCATTGGGAGGCGTAGTGCCTCTGAGCGAGTTGCCCGTACTGATAGTCTCGCAAGTTGTGCTCAAGACGCTTTACGAAATCCTTGTGCTTCCCGTTACCATCCGCGTGGTGAGAGCCACAAAGCGCTACGAAGGCGAGGACGTCTATGACAACAACGTCAACTACAGCATCTGGAAGATATTCAACATTTAACAACATCCTTATTTATTCAATTCATTAAAAAAACAATGGCTACAAATTCAGATAACCGTACAGACGAGGGACTCAAGGCCCTTGGTTCTAACACACGCTACCGTGACGACTACGCACCTGAGGTGCTCGAGACTTTCGTAAACAAACATCCCGGCAACGACTATTGGGTACGATTCAACTGCCCGGAGTTTACATCCCTCTGCCCCATCACCGGTCAGCCCGACTTCGCCGAGATTCGCATCTCCTACATCCCCGACGTGAAGATGGTGGAGAGCAAGAGTCTTAAGCTTTATCTCTTCAGCTTCCGCAATCACGGTGACTTCCATGAGGACTGCGTCAACATCATCATGAAGGACCTTATCCGCCTTATGGACCCTAAGTATATTGAGGTGACCGGAATATTCACACCAAGAGGCGGCATCTCAATCTGGCCCTACGCCAACTACGGCAGAAAAGGCACAAAGTACGAACGTCTGGCAGAAGAAAGATTTGCCACGCACGACATCAAGTAAAGTTGAGAATTGAGAATTTGAGAGTTGAGATATACAGATTCCCATGAATAATCATTCGAGCCGTATGGTTATCGTAACCATCAACTCTCAAATTCTTAATTCTTAACCTTACTTTTTTTCCTTATTGTGCAAGAAATTGCATAAAACCATAAAGATTCCTTAAGTGTTTTTTTCTTATAGATTGTTATATTGATACGTGGTGTTGTATCCGTCAACCTAAATCGTACGACATCAGCTATCTACTGAACATCAAAAAAACAACAATAAGGAAATAATTATGAGAACACGACCGTTACTTACTCTGAAGTGGTCGCGTAAGGCAATGACACTTGTCATCGCTGCCGCACCATTCCAGTGGACTCTTGCCGGAAACGTCAGCAACGCTCCAGCATCCGAATTCAACGCTTTCGTCCAGCAGGACAGCAAGACTACGCTCAAAGGACACGTGACAGACGAGAACGGAGAACCGCTTATCGGCGCCACCGTAAACGTGAAGGGCACCGAGGAGCGCACCGTTACCGACATCGACGGCAACTATACGCTCCGCACTTCTGCTTCGCATCCAACAGTCATTGTCAGCTATCTTGGCTATCGCAATAAGGAACTGAAAGCATCAGGATCATCCAGTCTCGACATCATCATGCAGCCCGACCAGCAGTCTATTGACGAGGTGGTGGTGACAGCTCTTGGCATCAAGCGCGAGAAGAAGATGCTCGGCTATTCCGTGCAGGACATCAAGGCAGACGCCCTTAACACCACTGGCGACCCTTCCGTGACCGGAGCATTGGACGGAAAGGTGGCTGGTCTGCAGATGAACACGGCAAGGACCGGCCTTGGCGGTTCCACTAAGATTACCATCCGCGGCAACTCTTCACTTACGGACAACAACCAGCCGTTATGGATTGTTGACGGCGTTCCTTTCACCGACGACCAGACTTCTGAGGCTTCTGCATACGGCGGCTACGACCGTGGTGGCACATCCTTCGACATCAACCCGGAGGACATCGAGTCAATCTCAGTGCTTAAGGGTCCGAACGCTGCTGCCCTCTACGGTTCACGTGCAGGTAACGGCGTAATCCTCGTTACCACAAAGCGAGGCTCACACAAGCAGGGCTTCGGCGTATCTTACAGCGGCAACTTCACATGGAGCCAGGCTGCAGAGACTCTGAAGATGCAGAAACTCTACGGACAAGGTTCGCAGGGACAGTTGCTCTTCAACAAGGACGAAGAGGGCAACCCCACAACCATGACGGGCGAACTGGCATTCGGTCCGCGCTTCGACGGCAGCATGCAGACCAACTGGCTCGGCGAGAAGGCTCCTTACTCATACACAGGCGACCGTCTGAAGGACTACTTCCGCACAGGATTCTCACAGTTCCATACCGTAGCCGTAGGTTCAGCCACGGACAAGTCTCACTTCCGTCTTTCTGTAGGATTCAATGCCAACGACGGTCTCTTCAAGGACGAGTCGCTCGACAAGCTCAACGTAGACCTCAACGCCGGCACTACAGTCAACAAATGGCTGTCATTGGACGGCAAGATTTCCGTATCGCACACTAAGGCAGAGAACCGTCCTTACACGGGTCTGAACGGCGAGGTGGCACAGTTGCTCCTTATGCCGGGCAACGTAAGCCTTAAGGACCTTGAGGCAAACTATACATCTCCGAACCTGCTCCACCACAACTGGTTCGGTCCTGACCAGCACTACAGCAATCCTTACTACGTGCGCCACAGATTCCAGAACAGCGACGAGCGCTGGCGTGCCTTCGGATATTATGCCGCCAACCTCAGCCTCACGGATTGGTTGAAGTTTAGCGCCAAGTATTCTTTCGACTATTATCGCACACGTCTCCAGACATCCGACCTTTCATTGGGTGACGGAGCCATCTCTACGGACGGCACCGGATGGGAGCAGAAACTCGTGACCGACGGCATGTCACGCGGTGAGGAGAACCACTTCGAGCAGAACATGCAGTTCCTCTTCATGGGCGACAACCAGCTTACGAAGAAATTGCGCCTCGGCTATACGGTTGGTGCCAACATCATGTACCTGAAGTATGAGACGCTCTCAGCTTCCGTGCAGAACATGCTGGAGAAGGACAACTGGATTCTCAACACCGGCAACAAGCTTGTCTCAGCCGTAGACGACGGACATGACCGCGCCATGTATTCGGCTTTCGCGTCAGCTCAGTTTGCCTACGACGAGTGGCTCTCGCTCGACCTTACAGCACGTAACGACTGGTCGTCCACTCTGCCGAAGAAGAACAACTCATTCTTCTATCCGTCTGCATCACTCAGCTGGGTGGTGTCCGACTTCATGCGCTCCATCGACCATCGTCTGCCGGAATGGATAACGTTCACAAAGCTGCGCCTCTCTGCAGCCCAGGTGGGTAAGGATCCGTCGCCGTACAATCTCTACAACGTACGTAAGTTCCAGTTCGAGATGGGCAACCGCAAGCCTATCATCAACACCGTACGCCTCAACCCTAACCTCAAGCCTGAGATTAAGACATCGTATGAGGTTGGTCTCGACATGAAGTTCCTCCAGAACCGTCTCGGATTCGACTTCACATATTATTATAGCACTACGAAGAACCAGGCCATGCTCGTGGACGCATCAGCTCCTTGGACACAACAGTGGGTGAACGCGGGTAAGATAAACAACACCGGAGTGGAGCTTATGGTATATGGTTCGCCGGTTCGTACACGCGACTTCCAGTTTGACCTCACAGCCAACTTCGCGCATAACCGTTCCACAGTCAAGGAACTGGCAGACGGCGTCAACCGCATCTATTTCGCCGGCGACGGCAACATGCCGGTGAAAGTCGGTGCAGTAAGCGGAGGAAAGCTCGGCGACATCTTCGCCAACAACCTCATGCAGCGTGACGCTCAGGGACGCGTCATCATCGGCGACGACGGTCTGCCTATGGCAACAACCGGCGACGGAAACCTTGAGCAGTATTTACTGGACCATCCTATCGGCAACATCCAGCCCGACCTTCTGATGTCCGTCACACCGACATTCACATACTCCTT
>OCLH01000267.1_pt1 | contig 10969 bp, 10 predicted proteins | sample 1495891 | NCBI WGS metagenome assembly OCLH01 (sample SAMN03418266, study PRJEB22391) | human gut metagenome | biome: human-gut; feature: organic feature; material: feces | host: Homo sapiens | place: Tanzania | collected 2013-01
CATCTTACCCAATTCCTTTTCCAGCATTTCCAATGCTTGTTCGATGTTTTTACGGCGGTCACCTATGTTACTGCCGAAACCTAATGTGATTTCCATGGTTTAAGACGGTATTTTGTACTCATAAAAAAGAGCGAAGCACTTGAAATAATTGAAATTTCCGTGCTTCGCTTATAAAATCAAAGAAAATGTTTACATCTTATCGGCAACTGCCCGTCCTGCTCTTAAAGCGGCTATGTTCGCTTCGATGACGGCATCGCCTTTCTTTGCGAAATTACTCTTCACTGCATTTTCAAGTTTCTCGATATCTATTCTCAAATACTTTGAAGCAGCTCCGAGAACGACCATGTTCGTTCCCTTGGGGTTGTTAACCTCTTTTGCTATCTTGTCTGCATCGAACAAGATGTGGTTCTTGATTTTCTTAACCTCTGCCAACACTTGTTCATGGTCGGGATAGTTGGGAATATTCACAAACGGGTTTTGGTTGGTTATCACCCAGCCTGTCTCGCGGTTTAGAAACGGAAGATAACGAAGTGCTTCCATCGGTTCTACAGAAAGAATAATGTCGCATTCTCCCTCCGGAATAAGATCGGAAGCAATAGGTTGGTCGGAGAGACGAAGGTGCGATTGAACATCTCCTCCTCTTTGGCTCATTCCGTGGGTTTCTGCCTGCTTCATGTACATTCCCATTTCAAGTGCTGCCTTGGATATAATGGCTGCAGAGCTTAATGCTCCCATACCTCCTACGCCGCACAATATTATATCGATTTTCATTTTGATGTCTCCTTTCCTTACTTTACTTTGCTTGTTTTTTTGCCAATTTACGCTTCTTGTTAGCCCAAACGATACACTCTCTTCTCGGAATAATGACGGAAACGCCTTGGTATTCCAACTCTTCTCTTATAACCTTGACGTTTTCTGCCAAATGGCTTGCAAGAGGGTTAATGACGCGTATGTGTTCCGGTGCAACTCCGATGCCTTGACAGATGCTTTCTATTCTGCCTGTTGCAGATGATTTCTGAGAACCGGTCATTCCGGTGATGCCGTTGTCCAATATCATGATGGTTACGGGAACATTATCTACGCAGCAGTCCAACAAACCGGTCATTCCGGAGTGGGTGAAAGTGGAATCGCCTATCACTGCAACGGTAGGTCTCAATTCCGCTTCGGCAGCTCCTTTTGCCATTGTAATCGAGGCTCCCATATCCACGGTTGTGTATATCGCTTTCAAAGGAGGCAATGCTCCCAAAGTGTAACAACCTATGTCTGCAAAGACTTTGTATTCGCCGTAGTCTTTCATGGCTTCGTTCAAAGCGGTATAAGAATCGAAGTGAGGGCAACCATCGCATAATTTAGGTGGTCTCGGTGCAACCAATTCAGGCACGGCGAAGCCTTCCTTGACTTTCAATCCCAATGCTTTGCCTACGAGATTAGGACTTAGCTCTCCCGCTCTCGGAATGGCTCCGTCCAAACGACCGCTTACCTTTTTGCCCTTGTTCAACAAGCCTTTAATCAATCTCTCGTACAAAGGCTGACCTTCTTCCAACACCAATATTCTGTCGCATTCATCATACAATTTGTTCAACAATGTCTGCGGCATGGGATATTGCGAAATTTTTAATATAGGGTGCGGACATACTGTGTCGCGGAAGTTTTCCATGAGATAGTTGTATGCAATTCCGCATGCCACTATTCCCAATGATTTATCGGCAGCGTCTATGTATTTGTTGAAACCGTCTGTTTCGCTTGCCTTTACGAAGAGGTCTTGTTTTGCAATCAAATCATTGTATTGCTTCTTTGCATTTACCGGAAGCAGAATGAATTGATTTTTCTTTTCAGGCAGGTTTATTGTATTTTGTTTCTTGACTTCTTTTCTTACAACGCCTGCACGGGAGTGTGCCATACGGGTTGTGATTCTCATCATTACGGGAGTATGAAATTTTTCCGATAACTCGAAACCGTAATGTACCATGTCGTAAGCCTCTTGTTGGTTTGAAGGCTCCAATACAGGAATAAGGGCAAAATCGCCATAGAATCTGGAGTCTTGTTCGTCCTGAGAGGAGTGCATTGACGGGTCATCGGCTGCGATATATATCAAACCGCCGTTTGCTCCCGTTATTGCCGAGTTCATGAAAGGGTCGGCAGCAACGTTGATGCCGACATGCTTGCAGCAGAACATCGCTCTCTTGCCGGCATAGCTCATACCCAAAGCAGCCTCCATGGCAGTTTTCTCATTTGCTGCCCAGTTGCTTCTGATACCCAATTCTTTTGCTTGTTTGGAGTCTTGAATATACTCCGTTATCTCGGTTGATGGTGTTCCCGGATAAGCAAAAACCCCCGACAAGCCTGCATCTATGGCAGCCTGTGCAATGGCTTCGTCACCCAGTAAAAGTAATTTATCCATTATCTTGATGTTTTTTTATTTCTTTCTCCGTCTGCCCCTTGCAAGAGGCTCTAATCAGATTACAAAACTACTAATTTTTTTGCAGTTAGCACGACTTTTGCACATGAAAAATTGCTTTTGTTCTGTTTTTACACTTGAAAACAGCATGTTTGCGGACTTTCTCTATCCGGAATTGCAGTGCGATTTTTACGGGTAAGTTTTACGAAATATCGAACTTTCATTATCTCACGACGAACCGCCGAAAGAAAAACGGAATACAACTTACAAATGCAACTTATCGGTCGGATTATTTATTATGGCTGCAAAGTCGGCAAAAAGTATTTGCGAGGAATAAACAGACCGAGCCTTTCCCTTGGACGGTTTGAAGACCATTCGGAATGAATATGATGTTTTCTTCTGCCAAATCCACAAATGAAGAACTCTTTGGCAGGTATTGTCATATAGAAATGGTTATTTCGTTTCAAACAGGACTGTAAACTTCCTCTTTCTTGTATGTGGCTTATGTCCTTTTCAAAAGGTGCATTTGTGGATTGGGCTTTGAGTTTTGTGAATCGCCGTTTCGTGAAATTATTCCGCCGTTTCATTTTTGCGAAACGGCGATTTGTTTTGCCCGAAGCATGTTCATTGTGTTTCTTGCTGTATTACGGTGAAGTATAAGCGGTAAGGTATTCCGACATTTGGCGGACTGATTTGTTTGAACAAAGAAAGAACGGATTTGTTTCACAACAATCCGTTCAAACATATTAAAAACAAAATCACAAAACTGTGTTTCTCTCATAGTGATTCCATGTTTCAGGTCTCCAATTAACAGAAATCACCTTTTTAGCTCCTTACTCGGCGACAAAGATAAGTATTTTCCGAGGATGACATTGCTTTTGAAAGAAAAAAATCGATTTTTCGTGAAAATTTATGCCTCAAATGGCAATTTGCAGTCCTATCCGATGTAAATATGTTTTGCATCGACAAATAAGAAATACTTTTACAGATGATTGAAAAATCATTTACTTTGACATGATTATTATTCCCGAATATTTGGTCTGCACCAATGTGTTTCATGGCTCTGTCGAATGCCGAGACAATCCTTTCCGGATTTATTTTGTACCCTGTTTGTGCGGATTGGTGTTTTATGTGTAATTTTGCAAGGAAATCTTTGAACTGTTATGGTGCGAGGGAATACTTTCGGTGAGTTGTTTACTTTGACGAGTTTCGGTGAGAGCCATTCCGAATACATAGGTGGTAGTATCGACGGCTTTCCGGGAGGTGAGGTTTTGGATATCGATTTCATAAAGCAAGAACTTGCTCGTCGCAGACCTTCGGGTATTTTTTCGACTCAAAGAATCGAGAGCGATGATGTGGAATTTATTTCCGGCTTGGAAGATGGCAGGACGCTTGGTTCGCCTTTGGCTTTCATCATTCGCAACAAAAATATTCGCAAAAAAGATTATGATTGTTTCAAAGACTTGTTTCGTCCTTCGCATGGAGATTATACCTACTATAATAAGTATGGCATAACGGCTTCTTCGGGAGGAGGAAGAGCGTCTGGAAGAGAAACGGCGGTGAGAGTGGTAGGCGGTGCTTTGGCAAAGTTGTTTCTGAAAAGATTCGGCATAACATTTCATTCCGAACTTACGGAACTCGGCGGTTTCGACTGTGAGAAAGAAAAAAAACAGGTGGATAGGAAATTGAAAGAGGCATACGAGAAAAGAGATAGCCTCGGGGGAAAGATAATGTGTGAGGTGAATAATGTGCCTGTCGGTTTGGGAGAACCGGTGTTCAATAAGTTGTCGGCACTCTTGGCACATGCCCAGATGAGTATTCCTTCTGCAAAGAGTTTCGAGCTTGGGGACGGTTTGAAAAGCTGCAAACGTTTCGGCAGTGAGGATAACGATAAGTGGAGAGAAGGCAACGGCACGTTGACGAACCATAGCGGAGGTATTCAGGCAGGCATTTCAAATGGAGAGAAGATTATTTTTTCCGTCGGTTTCAAACCTGCGGCAAGTATAGGTGTAGTTGTATGCAGGAATAAGAATGGAGAGTTGGTTGAGGTGAAGAATGAAGGACGGCATGACGTGGCTCCGGTTCTGCGATGCGGTGTTGTGGTAGAAGCAATGGCTGCCTTGGTCATTGCTGATTTGATGAGGTGTACGGATAATAAAACAGCGATGAAATGAATAAGGTAAGGAATTTGATTTTGGCAGTTTCGGTTTTGCTGATGGCTGCATGCGGAGGAAAGCAGACAATAGGCGATAATGAATTTCTTCTGTCCGGCAGCGTGAAAGGCGGAGATGCACCTTGGCTTATATTGATGGAGATAGGCAAGAACGGTTTTACTTCTGCCGATACTCTGAAAACAGATGCAGATGGTAATTTCTTCAAAGTCATAAAGATGGAAGAAGAGACGCTTTACTCGCTTTCTTATAAGGAAGACTACATTACTTTATGTCCGAAGGTGGGAGAAAGGATTGTCATCAACGGATATGCTGATGATTTCTCCGGTTCTTATACCGTAACGGGTTCAAAAGAGTCGGAATGGTTGAAAGAACTCAACGAACATAACCATAAAGTTCGTGCCATGTTGAAAACCATGAGCGATTATTTGAAAATAAACAATATAGATAACGTGGATTCCGTCAAACACGAGTTTCTGTTGCGTCTTAGGAATATGCATGACAACGAAGTGGTATATACCGAGAATTATATTAGGACGCATAAAGGTTCTCTGACGAGTCTGATTGCCCTTTACAGGACTTTTGAAGGCAGACCTTTGTTCGATTATCGCAATGACCTCACGATATATAAGGACGTGCTGAGCGAATTGGAGAAAACCCAACCGACAAATCAGCATACCAAGACGTTAAAAGAATTTATTGCAGAGAAGGATAGAGAAAACAATGAGCGATTTGCAGAAGAAAGCAAAAAGTAGGATTTATTTTGCAAGTGATTTCCATCTCGGCGTACCTGATGCTTGGGCAAGTGCCGAAAGGGAAAGACGTATCGTTCGTTGGTTGGATTGTATAGAAGAAAACGCAAAAGAAATCTTTCTTTTGGGTGATGTTTTCGATTTTTGGTTTGAATATAGGGACGTTGTGCCAAAAGGATATGTAAGACTGCTCGGCAAATTGGCAACAATGGCAGACAACGGTTGCAAGATACATTTTGTTTGTGGCAATCATGATTTGTGGATAAGGGATTATTTTGAAAAGGATTTGGGGTTTATCATACATAGGTCGGCATTTGAAACAATAATCGATGGCAAGAGGTTTCTGATAGGTCATGGAGACGGATTGGATTTCTCGGATAGAAAATACAGGTTCATAAGCAGACTGTTCAAAAGCCGCTTTTGTTTTGCCGCTTTTGCAGCGTTGCACCCTCGTTGGGCTTATGCAATAGGTAAGACTTGGAGCAGAAAAAGTCGGTTGTCGCATTCGGAGAGCGATAAGGTAAACCTCTATGAACAAGAGCCTATATATAAATATTGCATGGCGGAACTCGACAAACGAAACATAGATTTCTTCGTCTTCGGACACAGACATTTGAAATGCAATCTTTCTTTGAAAAACGGAAGCCGCTACATAAACACGGGTTTTTGGGCGACAGAAAGTCCATACGCCGAATGGGACGGAGAAAACTTGTGCCTGAAAAACTTTGATTTGGGAGAATAAATTAGTAATTTTGCAGTTTTCAAGCTGAGAAACAAAGAGATTATTTTAATAGATTAACAACGAAATGAAGACAACACCATTTACACAAAAACACATCGCATTAGGTGCGAAGATGGCAGAGTTTGCAGGCTATAATATGCCTATTTCTTACGAGGGTTTGATTATAGAACACAATAATGTGAGAAACGCAGTCGGCGTTTTCGATGTCTCTCACATGGGAGAGTTCAGGGCGAAAGGTCCAAAGGCATTCGAGTTCATGCAATATTGCACCTCGAATGACATAGCTTCTTTATATGACGGCAAAGTGCTTTATACCGTACTTCCTAACGGCAAAGGCGGCATTGTCGATGATATGTTGGTGTACAGAATTGCGGAGGACGAATATTTTATGGTTCCTAACGCCGCCAATATAGACAAAGACTGGGCATGGATGAGCAAAATAGCCGAGGAAATGGGCTTGAAGGTCGGTACGGAGTTCGTTAACGAGAGCGAACACTACGGACAACTTGCCGTTCAAGGACCTTTGGCATTGAAAGCCATGCACTAGCATACGGATACGCCTATCGTGGATATGGAATACTACACTTTCAAGTTTTTGAAACTCGCAGGAGTCGACGTTCTCCTTTCAACGACAGGTTATACCGGTGCAGGCGGATGCGAAATCTACTTCGACAAACAATATGCCGACAAGATATGGGACGCAGTATTTGAAGCAGGAAAAGAATTCGGCATAAAACCTGCGGGATTGGGTTGTCGTGATACTCTACGTTTGGAGATGGGCTTCTGCCTTTACGGACATGAGATAGATGACGAGACATCTCCGATAGAGGCAGGCTTGAATTGGCTTACCAAATTTGTAGATGGCAACAACTTTATCGACAGAGAACGTTTGGAAAAACAAAAAGCCGAAGGCGTAAGCAAGAAATTGGTCGGTTTCGAGATGATTGACAAAGGTATCCCTCGTCAAGGTTATCAGGTTTGCGACAAAGACGGCAACGTAATAGGAAAGGTATGCTCCGGAACGCAATCTCCTTCTTGTGGAGTCGCAATAGGAACGGCTCATGTGAAGACCGCTTTCAGCAAGAAAGACACTGAGATATTCATAAAAGTGAGAGAAAGACTTTTGAAGGCGAAAGTCGTGAAGATGCCTTTCTACAAAGGAAACAATCAATAGTATTGTAATCGATTTATCGTGTCGGTGCAATGATTTTGCACCGACACTTTTTTATTTTCAGCCGATGAAAGCAAACAATTCCGACCATAAACGGAAAAGCAATGGCAAGTCGAAACGATTGGCTTTGTTTTTCTGTTTGCTTAACAATGTGGTATTTGCTCAAAAGGACGTTGTTGTATTTCACAACTGCGAAAACTTTTTCTATCCGACCAATGATACACTCACACAAGACGATGACTACACAAGCGAAGGCAAGAAGCATTGGACTTTTGAGCGGTATAACAAGAAAAAGAACGCCCTTGCAAAAACATACGTGGCAGCGGGTAACGGCAAATTGCCTTCTATCATCGGCTTATGCGAAGTGGAAAACGACAATGTGCTGAATGATCTTTGCAAAGGTACAATCCTCCGAAAGGGTAACTATAAATTCATACACTATGACTCTGAGGACATACGTGGTATTGATGTCGCTTTGCTCTATCTGCCTTCGCGATTTACCCCTTTGGAACATTATAAAATAACTTACGAATCCGATAAGGAGGAGAACCGCACAAGGGATATACTCTACGTTAACGGATTACTCGGACACAACAAGGTCAACATATATGTTATTCACGCTCCTTCACGCAGGGAACACAACATAAAGAAAAGCCTTCGTCAGGCAATATTCGACACGGTCTATCAGCATATCTGTCATTTGATGCAGGAGAAAGGCGAAACGAATTTCTTGATTATGGGGGACATGAACGACAATCCGTGGGATTCGGCAGTCAAAGACGGCTTTCGCACAATCGCTTCGGGGAAAAATCCGCAACCTATGCTGGTTAACATCATGCAGAACAACAAAAACAAAATCGGATCATACGTTTACAACGGCTCATATCAGAGTTTCGACCAATTTATAGTCAGTCGTTCTCTACTTGAAAGCACCGACAGCAGCACTACGGGTAATGTATTTCGTGCAGAGTTCCTGACCGACGGCAGTCCAAAACATCGCCTCCTTACTCCTTACTCTACTTATAAAGGTATGCACTATCAAGGCGGTATCAGCGACCATTTCCCGATAGTAATGGTAATAAACGATAAACCTCGGTCAGAAAGATAATAACCCGAGTAGGCATAATCAGACCGAAAAACTTTCGTCCATGAAAAAGTGTGCAAGCAATACTCGGACAAAAGAGGTAAAACTTGCCAAACAGAGAGGAAAAGATTTATTTTGTGCTTTCTGGATTTGTTTTCTTCGGACATGTTGCATGCTATGAAAGCGTGTGGAAACTGGATTATAAAAATAGAGCGATAGCAAAACTATCGCTCTATTTGCGATTTGCGTATTTGAGTCTTCCTCCCCCTCGCCAGACTGGTGGAGAAGGTGGCTTCCGCCACGTTTCCCCTTCAAAATGAATTCTCCATTTTGCTTTGCAAAGGTACGACCTTTTTTTGTACCCACCAAATTTTTACGCAAAATACGGTAATTCCGAATAACAACTTCTATCCGATTTATCGTCATTATGGATAGGTTTCGTATGCTGTTTCGCAAGTTCAGCTCATAAATGCAACTTTAAGAGGGAGGGGAAAGAGACAAAATACAACTCAAACAAGAAGGGATACTTTCCATCTCTTGTTTGAGTTGTATATATTTTCACCCTCTCCAATAGTTGTATTTTGGTTTTTCAGTATATTCATATATGCTACATACAGATTAGAGTGAGGAAACTAGGAGGAGGCGGTAACAGAGCTTTTCAGCCGATGCGGGGGCATAACTTAATAAAAATGGAGAGAGAATGTAGCTTAGGAAAAGGAAAAGTATGTATCTTTGCCGAGGAGACAAAAAGGAAGAAGAGGAATTAGATGAGGAAGGAGCAACAAAAAAAGGCAATGAAGAGATGTTAAGGAAAGTATACGGGAGTGCGATAAACGGGATAGAATCGACTATAGTAACGATAGAAGTCACGGTTGAGAAAGGGATCAACTTTTTGATAGTCGGATTACCCGACAATTCGGTAAAGGAGAGTCAGCAAAGAATCTCGACAGCATTGAACCACTACGGGTACAAGATACCCGGGAAGCGAATAGTCATCAACATGGCCCCTGCCGATTTACGGAAAGAAGGAGCATCCTATGACCTACCCTTAGCCATCGGCATCTTATCCGCCTCCGAACAAATCACCGCAGACGAGGTAGAAGAATACATCATCATGGGCGAACTCTCCTTAGACGGCAACCTTCGGAAAATCCGGGGCGCCCTACCGATAGCCATAGAAGCCCAACGCCAAGGCTATAAGAAAATAATTCTACCGAAAGAAAACGCCAAGGAAGCAGCCATAGTAAGCGGAATAACCATCTACGGAGCCTCAAACATACAAGAAGTAATAGAGCATTTGGAAGGCACGACGAAGATAGAAATCGAGGAGATCGACATCGAAGAAGAAATATCCAAGAGTTTAGAGAACTACGAATACGACTTCAAAGACGTAAAAGGGCAAGAAAGCGTCAAGCGAGCCATGGAAATAGCCGCTGCCGGCTCCCACAACATACTCATGATAGGCAGCCCCGGCAGTGGGAAAACCATGTTAGCCAAACGGCTACCCTCCATACTACCACCCCTGACGCTAGCCGAAGCCTTGGAAACCACGAAAATACACTCCGTAGCAGGGAAGATGAAAAGCAACCAACCCATCATCTCCGTACGTCCGTTCCGGAACCCCCACCACACCATAAGCGACGTAGCCCTAGTAGGCGGAGGCAGTTACCCCCAACCCGGAGAAATCTCCCTAGCCCACAACGGCGTACTCTTTTTAGACGAACTACCCGAATTCAAGCGAAGCGTATTAGAAGTACTGCGGCAACCCATGGAAGAAAGGAAAATCACCATATCGAGAACGAAACAAACCACCGACTACCCGGCAGGATTCATGCTGGTAGCCGCCATGAACCCCTGCCCGTGCGGCTACTACAACCACCCCACCCGGCACTGCACCTGCGGCACCGGAGCAGTACACCGCTACCTGAACAAAATATCCGGCCCATTACTCGACAGAATCGACATACAACTCGAAGTAGTCCCCGTACCCTTCAAGGAACTAACCACCAAAAGAGAAGGAGAAACAAGCGCCGAGATAAGACAAAGAGTACAGAAAGCGAGGAAAATACAAGAAGAACGCTACAAAGACAACCCCGAGATACACAGCAACGCACAAATGACCACCCGACACATGCAACAATACTGCAAGATACCACCCTCAGGCATGGAACTAATGAAAACAATAATGGAAAAGTTGCAACTCTCCGCCCGCGCCTACGACAGAATACTGAAAGTATCCAGAACCATAGCCGACTTGGAAGGAAGCGAAAACATACAAGACACCCATCTTGCAGAAGCCATAACCTACCGAAGCCTGGACAGAGAAAGCTGGGGCAGATAACAAACCATAAAACACAATTACCCAATGAAACACATCATAGCACTCACCCTATCCATCATAGTCGGAATAGACACGACAATACTACAAGGACAAACAATCCACACCACCGCCCATGAAGCAATACTACCCCTACAATTAGGAGAACACGAAAACATCCGCATATACAAAGACACCCTACTCTTTGAAGAACACTTCGAACACATCATAAGCGACCAAATAAACATATCCACACCGATAGGCGGCACAAGCAGCCTATGCACCCTCCCAAGCAGCCTTACCCAAACACCCTATTGCCGAGCAAAAGACATAA
>OCLH01000278.1_pt1 | contig 10834 bp, 10 predicted proteins | sample 1495891 | NCBI WGS metagenome assembly OCLH01 (sample SAMN03418266, study PRJEB22391) | human gut metagenome | biome: human-gut; feature: organic feature; material: feces | host: Homo sapiens | place: Tanzania | collected 2013-01
CAAATCTTTTTCCATGAAAAATGAAAATTAAATTCTATCTCACAAAATATCAGTCGATTAAAATTGCAAAGAATTTCATTCAAATCGAGAAATAAAGCGTACATCAAGCAATTCATACCTTGGCTTTTGTTTTTGCGACAGTCAAAATACAGCATTCATAGAGCAAATACATCGGAAGAGAGACCAAAATCAATGTAAAGACATCCGGCGGAGTTATTATAGCCGAAACAACAAGAACAGCTACAAAAGCATGTCTGCGATAATGCCTCAAAAAATCGACCGTTAATACATTCTTTTAGCTAAAATGAATGCTTGTTTTGCCGAAACACACATGGATTTGTCCGAAAATAGGGAGAAATCGCACAATAGGAAAAAGGTGGCGACGTTTCAGTGAAACTCTTCCGCCGTTTGGCTGAATCGAATCGCCGTTCCACTAAAATAAAACGCCGAAAGAATTTTCTCAATCGGCGTTTGGTTGTGGTCGAATCGGCGTTTCGGTGGCGGCAGATGTTGCTTGCGAACAAATTGTGAGGTTTTTCGTTTTGATATACCGTATATATTCGTACCTTTGCAAGGAAATTCATAATACAGACTGATGACAAAACAGAAGAAAGAAGCGGAAGTGCTTTCCAAGATAGCTGTCGAAGCCATAAAGTCCAAGAAAGGCAGGCAGATAACATTGATTGATTTTAACGGAGTGGAAGGTTCGTTGTTTGAATACTACGTTCTTTGTACTGCCAATTCGCCTTCTCATGTCGATGCTTTGGCAGACGAAATCGAAAGGCAGGTCAGGGAGATGACAGGCATAAAACCCCGCAGGGTAGAGGGCTTGCAGAATTGTCAATGGGTGTTGTTGGATTATTTTGACGTTGTGATACATGTTTTCTTGGCTGAAACGAGAGAGTTCTACAACATAGAGGCGATGTGGAAAGACGTTAAACAAATTCATTTCGAGGACGAAGAGTAGTATGGCAGGCAAACAAAACAATAAAGGTGGAAGACCTTTGGGCGGAGGTAAGTTCAAGTTCAACCTGTATTGGATTTACTTTTTGGTTCTCCTTACTTTGGGTGTGGTATGGTTCACCGGTGATGGCGAAAGTGCGATAAGCAAGGATATAAAGTGGGACAGATTGCAGAAGGTGCTGCTCGATAAGGATTACTCCAAGATAAATGTTGTCAATAAGGAGTTTGCGGAGGTCTATATCAAGCCCGACAAAATCAAAAACGACAATGATTACAAGGATTTGAAACCGAAGCCGGGGTTTTTGTCCGACGGTTCCGATGTAAGCAAAGGTTTCTATATTTATAAGTTCGTCAATTACGATGATTTTCGCGAACAGTTGAAGACGGTGGAGAATCAATGGATTGCAAAGGACACCGTGGGTATCGAAAGCGAGTTGAAGAAGCAGGAAATCATTGCCAATCTCAGAATAAACGTCGAAAGCGAGACGAGAAAGAGTTTTTTCGGTGAAAATTCCATGTTTCTCTTCTCTCTGATTATAATGCTCGTTATATGGTTCGTCTTTTTCAGAATGATGAGAAACAGTTCTTCCGGAGGCGGAATGGGCGGTGGTATATTCAATGTGGGAAAAAGTAAGGCGAGACTTTATGATAAGGATAATGATGTGAAGGTTACCTTTGCCGATGTCGCAGGTCTGGAGGGTGCGAAGGTGGAGGTGAAGGAGATTGTGGACTTTCTCAGAAATCCGTCGAAATATACGCAACTCGGAGGCAAAATTCCGAAAGGTGCGTTGCTCGTAGGGCCTCCGGGAACGGGAAAGACCTTGCTGGCAAAGGCAGTGGCAGGAGAAGCAAAGGTGCCGTTCTTTTCTCTTTCTGGCAGCGACTTCGTGGAAATGTTCGTGGGTGTGGGGGCTTCCCGTGTGAGAGATTTGTTCAAGACGGCAAAGGAGAAAGCTCCGTGCATAATATTCATAGACGAGATTGATGCTATCGGCAGGGCGAGGGGAAAGAATCTGGCTTCCGGCTCGAATGATGAGAGAGAAAACACATTGAACCAACTCTTGACGGAAATGGACGGCTTCGGCACAAATGCCGGTGTGATAATTCTTGCCGCCACGAACAGGGCGGATATATTGGATAAAGCATTGCTGCGTGCCGGCAGGTTCGACAGGCAGATACATGTGGAATTGCCAGATGTGGAAGAAAGAAAAGCCATATTCAAGGTTCATACGAAGAACCTTAAATACGACAGCAAGGAGGTCGATATAGATTTCCTTGCAAAGCAAACGCCGGGTTTTTCGGGAGCGGATATTGCGAACCTGTGTAACGAAGCTGCTTTGATAGCGGCGAGGAACGATAAGAAGATTATAGGTAAGCAGGACTTCCTTGACGCTGTGGATAGGATTATAGGCGGATTGGAAAAGAAAACGAAAATAATCAAGCCCAAGGAAAAACGTACCATCGCTTACCATGAGGCAGGTCATGCTTCGGTCAGTTGGCTTTTGGAACATGCGAATCCTTTGGTAAAGGTTACAATAGTGCCGCGAGGCTCCGCTTTGGGTGCGGCATGGTACCTTCCTGAGGAGCGACAGATTACAACCACGGCTCAGTTGATGGATCAAATGGTTTCTTTGCTCGGAGGACGTGCGGCAGAGGAGTTGGTGTTCGGAGAAGTCTCCACGGGAGCATTGAACGATTTGGAAAGGGTAACCAAGCAGGCGTATGCAATGGTTGTTTATTACGGTTTGGATAAGGAAATCGGCAATTTGAGTTTCTACGATTCCACGGGACAGAGCGAATACGGCTTCCAGAAACCGTTCAGCGAGAAAACGGCAGAGAAAATCGATGACAGGATACATGGAATGGTCGAAGCAGCGTATGCGAAAGCCAAATCCATATTGTCGGAGAACAGGGAGAAGTTGGACGCTTTGGCAGCCATACTCATAGACAGGGAAGTCATATTCAGGGAAGACGTGGAAAAAATTTACGGAAAGCGTCCGTGGAATGACGAGACAGAGCAAGCGGAAGAGAAATCTTCGACAAAAGATACAAAAGCGGAAGAATAGCAGATGAAAGGCAGCTCCGGAAAGGAAAAAGTTTTGAAACTGTTGAGGGCAGCTTTGCTCGAAAAAGACGGTAACGTCGCTTCTGCCACGACGAACTCGCCGGAGATGTATTGCCCTTTGTCGGATGAACCGCTTATGGTGTTTGCCGAAAAGTTCGTGAAGGGCAAAGGCAAGTTCGTTTATTGTGCAGACGAGAAAGAGTTCATCGATAATCTGCGTAATCTGGCGGCTTATCGGAAGTGGAACAAGATTGTTTCCTTTTCTCCGAGCCTGCAATCATATCTTGCCAAGTTCGGACTCGAGACATTCATGGATGACGAGGATACGACCGTCGGAATAGGACTTTGTCAGTCCATGATAGCTCGAACAGGCAGTATAATAATAACCTCCACACAGGGAGCGGGTACTCACTTGCGGCATTTTACGCCGATAATGGTGGTGATTGCTTTCGAGTCTCAGATACAGGAGAGCTATAGAATGACGCTTGAAAACATGCCTGAGACGCCTCCGCAATGGGTATTGAACATAAAATCCGGCGATTTGATAGAGGAGGAAATCAGAGAGTTGTATGTATTTGTTATAGCGGGTTGATAAGATGAAAGATTTAACAAAGAGAACAATAACAGGGGCAATATATGTTTTGAGTGTAATAGCGGCGGTATGTATCGACCGATATGTTGCAGCCGTTTACTTCGGCATGATAATGATATTGGCATTGAGGGAATTTATCTCTGTGAGTGCCAAGGCGGAAGTAAGTCTGAATGCTCCCATGATTTATTTCGTTTCCGTGTTTTCCTATCTTGCTTTGGTATCTCATGCTTTCGGCTTTGCATATTCGGCGATTGCCATGTTTGCAAGCTTGCTGTGCATTATTGCTTTGGCTATTTCGGCTTTGTATGTGAAGAGTGCAACGCCTTTTACTTCGATGGCATATTCTCTTACCGCTGTCGGTTACATTGTTTTGCCGTTGTCTTTGAGCAATCTGCTTTTCGCAATGCACGATTACTTTGATTGCAATGTTCTTTTGAGCATTTTCATATTCGCATGGTGCAATGATACATTCGCTTACCTTGTAGGTTGCAAGTTCGGCAAGAGAAGATTGTTTGAACGCCACTCGCCCAAGAAGAGTTGGGGAGGGTTTGTTTGCCGCTACGGTTCTGGCAGGTGTCGTTATGTGGCAGTTGCTTGGCGGAAACGTATATATATGGTTGCTGATGGCTGTGGTAACAACCGTTGTCGGAACATTCGGAGACCTTATCGAGTCGATGTTCAAGAGACAGATGGGGGTGAAGGACAGTGGTAATATATTGCCGGGGCATGGCGGAATACTGGACAGGTTCGATATTCTGTTGTTGGTGTTGCCTGTCATGTGGATAGTGCTTGGCATCGTGCAGTTACTAAGTACTCGTTTCCTGGGTTTGTTGAATTGAAAGACATAATAAGATGTATATACATAGAGAGGGCTATAAGATTAGTGCGGTTGCCATAGTGTTGGCAATCATCATAACTTCCGTTCTTGTTTATTTTGTTCGCCATTGGCAGATCTATTGGTATGTTCTCATAGCTTTTGTATGGCTTTTGGCAGGTGTGGTGATAAGGTTCTTCCGTATTCCGAAGAGAGAGTTGGTGCATAATCCCAATCAGGTGATCGGCTCTGCCGATGGTACGATAGTGGTGGTCGAAAAGGTTTACGAGCCGGAGGTGTTGAAGCAGGAGTGCATTCAGATTTCCACTTTCATGTCCCCGAATAATGTTCACGTCAATCGTTATCCGATAAGCGGCAAGATAATTTATACTAATTACCATAGCGGAAAGTATCTCATTGCAAAGCACCCCAAGAGTTCCACTTTGAACGAGAGAACGACCATTTGCATAGAAAACGAGAAGGGTCAGAAGGTCGTTGTCCGTCAGATAGCCGGTGCTTTGGCAAGAAGGATTGTGTGTTATGCCAAGGAGGGGGAGACGGTTACGCAGGGAGCGGAGCTCGGCTTCATAAAGTTCGGTTCGAGGGTTGATTTGTTCATTCCTTTGGAGGCTTGCGTGCATGTGGATTTGGAGGATAAGGTGAAGGGTGGGCTTTCCATTTTGGCAAGTCTGTGATTGGGTTTTCGTAACATGGGTTCGACTTCTTTTATAAATATATAAGGAAATGGATTACGAGGATTTGGCATTGCATGGGCAGCTTTTGTATGAGGATAACCATCTTTTGGTGGTGAACAAACGTCCTTCTCAGATTGTGCATGCTGATAAGAGCGGAGATGTTTCCTTGGAGGAAGAAGTGAAGCATTATTTGAAGTTGAAGTATGCCAAGCCGGGGAATGTTTTTTGCGGTGTCGTTCATCGTTTGGACAGACCGGTGAGCGGGGCTGTTATATTCGCAAAGACGGGTAAGGCTTTGGAGCGTCTCAATGCGATGATAAAGGAACATGAGATAAGCAAAACCTATTGGGCGATAGTGCGTAACATGCCTCCTTTGCAGAAAGGGACGTTATGCGATTATCTTTTGAGAAACGAAAGTCGCAACAAGACATACGTGACCAAGGATACGAAGAGGGGAAAGTATGCCGAATTGGATTATGAACTTATTGCAAGCGGAGATAATTACAATCTGTTGAAGGTAAACCTGAAAACGGGCAGACATCATCAGATAAGGGTGCAACTTGCCAATATAGGCTGTCCGATAAAGGGCGATTTGAAATATGGCTTTGCACGCAGCAACAGCGATGGCTCCATTTCCTTGCATGCAAGAGAGCTTCGCTTTGTTCACCCTGTGAGTAAAAAAGAAATATACATAGAAGCACCGGTGCCGGAGGGCGTTCTCTGGCAGTACTTCGAGAATTTGATGAAATCAGAAAACAATAGATATGAATAGAACAGTTTTATGTTTGGCATTGGCTGCAATGCCTTTTTTGAGTTTTGCACAAAAGGATTGTCGTGTAGAGGGAAAGGCAAATCCGGAGCAGGTAGGACGGTATGTGTATATCGTTTATGGAAATCAAATAACCGATAGTGTAAAGGTGAATAAGAATGCGGAGTTTTCGTTTGCCTTGAAGGCTGATGATAAACTTTATACATGTGCCGAATATGGTGGAAGAGATGTATTGGCTTTTGTGAGCGAGAAAGGTAAGGTGGAATTGAATTTGAGGGATATGTCTTGCAAGGGCGGAGAACTTAACAAACAGGTGTCTTTGTTCTCTTCTGCTTCCGATGATGCTTGGAAACGTTATGAGAATACGGCTGCGGAAATAAAGGCAAAACCGATTTCCGAGGCTGATAAGGAAAAGGAACAGGACGCACTCTACGAAGAAACGGTCAAGGGTTTGCAACAGATCGGGGAAGAAGCCATGTCCCGTCTTGCGGATAAGGAGGCGGCAGGTTGGATGCTTGCATCGCTTTCCTATTACTACTCTTCGGAGGATTTCTTCAAGCAGTATGACAAGCTATCGGGCGAAGCGAAGAACTATCCGGGGCTTCAAACCGCTTATAAGGCTTTTGAGGCGTTGAGGAATACCTCGGAGGGAAAGATGTTTACGGATTTCACGATAGAGAATGGCGGATTGAAAGGGGAGAAGGTGAAGTTCTCGGATTATGTAGGAAAGGGAAAATACACCTTGGTGGACTTTTGGGCAACGTGGTGCGGTCCTTGCAAGAGGGAAATTCCCAATGTGAGAAATATTTATAAGGAGTTCGGGGACAAAATCACTGTTTTGAGTGTTGCCGTTTGGGATAAGAGGGCTGCGACTGAGAAGTTCATAGAGAAGAATGACATGCCTTGGAATCACATAATAGACGCTCAACAAATTCCGACGGATATTTACGGTATTCAAGGTATTCCTCAGATAATGCTTTTTGCTCCCGACGGAACGATTGTCAAGAGAGACTTGCGCGGAGAGGAAATCCGAAAGGTGTTGGAAAACGTATTGGAAAAATAAAACGGCGTTTCGGAAAAATAAAACGCCGAAATAATTTGACGAAATGCCGTTTTAATCGCAACGAAACGCCGTTTTGTCAAGGTAAATCAAGAAGAACAGAAAAAGAGGTGATTATATGAAGGAGGAAAAATATAACCTGAGAGGTGTGAGTGCGTCGAAGGAAGATGTGCATGAGGCAATAAAGAACATAGACAAGGGATTGTTTCCCAAGGCTTTTTGCAAAGTGGTGCCTGATATGCTGACCGGCAGTGATGAGCATTGCATCGTCATGCACGCAGATGGTGCTGGAACGAAGAGTTCGTTGGCTTACATGTATTGGAAAAAGACGGGGGATTTGTCGGTATGGAAAGGTATTGCGATAGATTCCATAGTGATGAACATAGATGACCTGATATGCGTAGGCATAACCGATAATATTCTTCTCAGTTCGACCATAGGCAGGAACAAAAATTTAATTCCGGGTGAGGTGATTTCGAGAATAATCAATGGAACGGAGGAATTTTTGGAGGAAATGCGTGCTTTGGGTGTCGGAATCCGCTCCACGGGCGGAGAGACTGCCGATGTGGGAGATTTGGTGAGAACGATAATCGTCGATAGCACCGTAACGGCGAGAGCGGAAAGAAACAAGATAATTTCCAATGACAGAATAAAGGCAGGCGATGTGGTTGTCGGTCTTGCGTCTTTCGGTAAGGCGACATACGAAAAGGAATACAATTCAGGAATGGGCAGCAACGGTTTGACTTCTGCAAGGCATGATGTTTTCGCTTCCTCGCTTGCGAAGCTTTATCCGGAGAGTTATGATAATGCTTTGCCGAAAGAGGTGGTTTATTGCGGCGGTTTGGAACTTGAAAGCAAGACGGAAGTCGAGGGAATGGACGCAGGAAAGATGGTTTTATCCCCTACAAGGACGTATGCTCCCGTGATGGCTGAGGTTTTTAAGCATTGCAGAGGTCGGATAGATGGATTGGTGCATTGCAGCGGCGGTGCCCAAACGAAGGTCTTGCATTTCTTGAACGATGGCTTGCAAGTGGTGAAGGATAACTTGTTCCCTGTGCCTCCTTTGTTCAAAATGATACAGGAGCAGTCGAAGACGGATTGGCGAGAGATGTATAAGGTTTTCAATATGGGGCACCGTATGGAAATTTATACCGATTTGAAAACGGCGGAAGAGGTGATGGCGATAAGCAAGAGCTTCAATATAGAGGCGAGAGTGATAGGTCATGTGGAGCGAAAAGCAAAGACGTCTGTCGTTGTGAGAAGTCCGTATGGGGAATATATATATGAATAATAGCAGAGCGGGAAAAGCAATCATATCCTGCCGAAGCAGGTTCGTTCAAGCATGTGGTTGAGAAGAATTACGGCGAGAGGTAATGCAAAAGCAGGTTTTTACTTCGATATGATGGTTTTTTCTTATCGTTTTTTCTGTAATACATTAGAATGATACCGAATATGTACGGAATTTTTCGGGGTAAAAATGAATGACTTACGGTTTCGGCTGAAAAAAAACGGTGAGAAAGTTTGGTGGAAATCCGTATTTGTTCTATCTTTGCAAACGCATTCGGAGGGAAGAGAAGTTTGAAGAAAGTGCTGTCGGCGTTTGAATGCGAGGTAAGAGTTGTTTTGAAATGTCGAGATAAATAATAGAGATGCCGATGTAGCTCAGTTGGCCAGAGCAGCTGATTTGTAATCAGCGGGTCGGGGGTTCGAATCCCTCTATCGGCTCGATATTAGATGGGAGAGTCGCATAGCGGCAATTGCAACAGACTGTAAATCTGTCCTCTTCGGAGTTCGGTGGTTCGAGTCCACCCTCTCCCACGAAGAAAGAAGTAAAGGCGGTAGTTTGCTTTTATTGAAACAATGCGGAAGTAGCTCATTTGGTAGAGCGATAGCCTTCCAAGCTATAGGTGGCGGGTTCGAGCCCCGTCTTCCGCTCCACGAAAATAAGGGCGAGTCATGAGGATTGATTCGTTCTTATTGTTGTAAGTGTGATATGCCGTTGTAGCTCAGTGGTAGAGTACTTCCTTGGTAAGGAAGGGGTCACGAGTTCAAGTCTCGTCAATGGCTCTTGGTTGAGTTTAACTTTAAGTTGAGTAAATAGTAATTAAATAGTCAATAATTATGGCAAAGGAAAAATTTGAGCGTTCAAAACCGCACGTTAACATTGGAACAATAGGTCACGTTGACCATGGTAAGACGACTTTGACAGCTGCTATCACAACTGTATTGGCGTCTAAAGGTCTTTCCGAAGTAAAGTCGTTCGACTCGATAGACTCTGCACCGGAAGAAAAAGAAAGAGGTATCACAATCAACACTGCACACGTTGAGTATCAAACAGAAAATCGTCACTATGCACACGTTGACTGTCCAGGCCACGCTGACTATGTGAAGAACATGGTAACAGGTGCTGCTCAAATGGATGGTGCCATAATCGTTGTTGCTGCAACAGATGGTCCGATGCCTCAAACTCGTGAACACATCTTGTTGGCTCGTCAGGTAGGCGTTCCTCGTTTGGTTGTATTTATGAACAAGGTTGACTTGGTTGATGACCCTGAACTGTTGGATTTGGTTGAAATGGAAATTCGAGACTTGTTGTCATTCTACGAATTCGATGGAGACAATACTCCTGTCATCAGAGGTTCTGCACTCGGTGCATTGAACGGAGAGCCAAAATGGGTTGAAAAAGTAATGGAACTTATGAAGGCTGTTGATGAATGGATACCTCTTCCAAAGAGAGATAAGGATAAAGATTTCTTGATGCCGATCGAGGACGTATTCTCTATCACCGGTCGTGGTACTGTTGCAACAGGTAGAATAGAGACAGGTGTCGTTCATGTAGGTGATGCTGTCGATATAATCGGTATGGGTGCCGAAAAATTGAAATCAACCGTTACCGGAGTTGAGATGTTCCGTAAACTCCTTGATGAGGGAGAAGCCGGAGATAACGTAGGTTTGTTGCTTCGTGGTATAGATAAGACAGAAATCCGTCGTGGAATGGTTATCGCTAAGCCGGGTTCTGTACACCCTCACAGAAAGTTCCAAGCTGAGGTTTATATCTTGAAGAAAGAGGAAGGTGGTCGTCATACTGCATTCCACAATCACTATCGTCCGCAATTCTATTTCAGAACAACTGACGTAACAGGAGAAATCACTCTACCGGAAGGTCGTGATATGGTTATGCCGGGAGATAACTTGACAATCACTGTTGAGTTGATTTCTGAAATAGCTTTGAACGAGAACTTGCGTTTCGCTATCCGTGAGGGTGGTAGAACCGTGGGTGCCGGTCAGGTAACCAAGATATTGGATTAAGAGAGTTCTATAAAGGTGAGGTTAAAAGACCTCACCTCTTTTTAGGGGCATAGTTTAAGGGTAGAATAGTGGTCTCCAAAACCATTGATGGGAGTTCGAATCTCTCTGCCCCTGCAAATCGAAAAACAAAATAATAAATGTCAAAGATAGTCGAATACGTAAAAAGCAGCTATGATGAATTGGCTCACAAGGTGTCATGGCCTACGATGTCGGAGTTGAGCAATAGTACGGTGGTGGTCTTTGTGGCTTCTCTTATAATTGCTCTCATTATCTTTCTTATGGATATTGTAACAGGTGTCCATCCGACTATGTTCTGGAAAGGATTGCTTGGCTATCTTTATGGAATGATGGGATAATCTTTCATTTTCATATCTTGCTTCCCAAAGGCTTTTATGTCTATGAGATGTGATGTGAAGTTTATATTTTGTTGAATGATAAATCTTTTCAATTATTTCCGGTATGAGTGAACAATCGAAAAAATGGTATGTGGTGAAAGTTGTTTCAGGCAAAGAAAAGAAAGCCAAGGAGTATATCGAAACAGAGGTGTCTCATAGTGGCGTTCTTCTT
>OCLH01000280.1_pt1 | contig 10785 bp, 7 predicted proteins | sample 1495891 | NCBI WGS metagenome assembly OCLH01 (sample SAMN03418266, study PRJEB22391) | human gut metagenome | biome: human-gut; feature: organic feature; material: feces | host: Homo sapiens | place: Tanzania | collected 2013-01
GGCTCCGTCATTGAAGATAACGCAGTTTTGAAGGACTTCTACAACTGCCGCTCCATCGTGTGCCGCCATGTGCATGCAGACATCTTGCAACTGTTTGGACTGTGTGTCTATTGCTCTGGCGAAGAAAGTTCCTCTTGCTCCGATTACCAATTCTCCGGGGTTGAAAGGATAGTCTATAACGCCGAACGGAGAGGTTTTCGTTATCTGTCCCTGCTTTGTTGTCGGCGAGTACTGTCCTTTTGTCAAACCATAGATTCGGTTATTGAACAATATGTAGTTCACGTCCATGTTTCGACGGATTACATGTATGAAGTGGTTTCCTCCAATCGCCGTTGCATCGCCGTCTCCCGAGTTTATCCAAACGGATAAGTGCGGATTGGCTATTTTAACTCCCGTTGCAATGGCTGCTGCTCTTCCGTGAATGGAATGGAAGCCGTAAGTGTTCACATAATATGGGAAACGACCGGAACAACCTATGCCCGAAACCAAACAGAAATTCTCTTTCTTGTATCCGATCTTTGGGAATACGTTCAATACCGAAGCCAGTATAGAGTGGTCACCGCATCCGGGACACCATTTAACCATTTGATCGCTTGCAAAGTCTGCTTTGGTTAACTCTTCTTTTGAATGTTCTATTGCCATTTCTACTCTCCCAAAATTTTATTAAACTCTTCTACTAATTCGCTGACCTCAAACGGTAGGCCTTGTACCTTATTATATTGATGGAACGTCAATCCCTCGAAGTGCATTCTCAAATAGTTTGCAAATTGTCCCATGTTAAGCTCGCATACGACTATTTTCTTATGACGTCTCATGATGTCGCCGGTGTTTTTCGGCAAAGGCATTATGTAATTGAAGTGTGTGAATGCAATGCTTTTGCCTTCTGCCTGCAACTGTTGCACGGCACAGCGCAATGCTCCTTGCGTTCCGCCCCAGCCTACGACCAATAGTTCTGCGTTCTCGTCGCCTTCCACTTTTTGATCGGGGATACGGTTCGCCACTCTTTCGACTTTCTCCTTTCGATAGTTGACCATCAACTGGTGATTGGCGTTATCGGTGGATACGCTGCCTTTTCCGGATAGTTTTTCCAAGCCTCCGATTCTGTGTCTCAAACCTTCCATTCCCGGAACCGCCCATTGTCTTACCAATGTCTCGGGATCTCTGTTATAAGGTGCGTAATCAGGATCGTTAGGCTTTGCAAACGGTGGGTTTATCTTAGGAAGATCTGCCATTTTCGGTATTCTGAACAACTGTGAACCGTTTCCAAGGTAACCATCCGAAAGCAAAATCACCGGTGTCATCGATTCCAATGCCAAACGTCCTGCCTCGAATGCCCAATCAAAGCAGTTGGCTGATGAAGACGCTGCCAAAACTATGCATGGTGCTTCTCCGTTTCTGCCGAAGAGTGCCTGACCGAGGTCGGATTGCTCTGTCTTGGTCGGCAAACCTGTACATGGACCGCCTCTTTGGACATCTACTATGACCAATGGCAATTCTGCCATGACTGCCAAGCCTATCGCTTCGCTCTTCAAAGAAAGTCCGGGACCGGAAGTCGATGTACATGCCATAACTCCCGCAAACGATGCTCCTATTGCGGAACATATACCTGCGATTTCGTCTTCCGCTTGAAAGACTCTTGCTCCCAAAGATTTGTGCTTTGCCAATTCCACCATGATGTCCGTTGCCGGAGTGATGGGGTAGGAACCGAGGAAGAGCGGTAAGCCTGCCTTTTCGGCAGCTGCCAAAAGTCCCCAAGCCGTTGCCACGTTTCCTGTGATGTTCCTGTATTTGCCCTTCGGCATTTGTGCCGGCTGAACCTCCACTTGGGATTCCATCACATCGGTATTATCACAGAAATTATAACCTGCCCTGACTACTTCCTTGTTTGCCTTAACCACATCAGGCTTCTTGGCGAATTTCTTTTCAAGATAGGCATCCGTATGTTCCAATCCCTTACCGAAGATAAAGAATATCATTCCCAAGGCGAACATGTTTCGACATTTCAAAGCGGCTTTTCTATCCGTGAAAATGTCCTTTACTGTCTCTATGGTGAAATTGGTTATCGGTGCTTTGATAAGCCTGTAATTGGAAAGACTGTCGTCTTCCAAAGGATTGGAAGTGTATCCTGCTTTTTCTATTGCTCCTTCCTCGAAAGTGTCAGCATCAACAATGATTATGCCTCCTTTTTTCACCCATTTCAAGTTTGCTTTCAAGGAAGCGGGGTTCATTGCCACCAAGACATCTGCCTTATCTCCGGAAGAGTATATCTTCTTTCCTATATGTACTTGGAAACCCGATACACCTGCCACGGTGTTATGCGGAGCTCTTATCTCGGCAGGATAATCGGGAAAGGTGGCTATGTCGTTGCCATCTAATGCCGATGTGTCCGAGAAAAGCGTACCGGTCAGCTGCATTCCGTCGCCGGAGTCTCCGACGAACTTGATTACAACATCGTCTTTCTTTACAACATCTTTTGCTGTCATATCTATATTGTTTTTTATTTCTTCTCCGTCTAAAATTCCGGCAAAGATAGCAAGTTTCTTTCACTTGGGAAAGCCTTTTCGGCTTTTTATTTTCCCCTCCGGTTTGAAAGCCTTTCAAATTAGAGGCTTCACTTCTTTTCAAAGTCTTTGTTACCCTTTCCCATCTTCAAAACAAAGGCAGGGATTTCGTTTTGTCCCTGCCTTTGCGATGTTGTATATGAACCGTTTCAAGCAACAATTATTTGCCCAAACGTTTCAACTGCACTGTAAAGTGTCTCATCAATTCGGCTTCCCATGTTATTTCAAGTCCGCGGGTAACCTTTTCTCTTCTGTCGTAAACATTCTTCAACGCGGCGGCAATTACGTCCATGTGATTATTGGTGTAAACGCGGCGGGGTATGCACAAGCGAACGAAATCCAAACCTCCGAAACGATTTTCTCTCGTTACAGGGTCTCTGTCCGCAAGTATGTATCCTATTTCGCAAGCTCTGATACCGGCTTCCAAGTAAAGCTCGCATGTCAATGTCTGTGCAGGGAACTCTTGCTTAGGAACATGAGTAAGGATTTTGTCTGCATCTACGAATATCGCGTGTCCGCCGGCAGGTCTTTGGTAAGGAATGCCGTATTCGTCCAATTTCTTTGCAAGGTATTGCACTTGTCTTATTCTGGTATCGAGCATGTCGAACTCGGTATTCTCGTCCAAGCCCACAGCCAAGGCTGCCATATCTCTACCATTCATACCGCCGTAAGTCAAGAAGCCTTCAAAAGGAATGCAGAACTTCTTCGCTCCCTCATACCAGTCTTCCTTGTTGGTGGCAATGAAACCTCCCATATTCACCAAGCCATCCTTCTTTGCACTCATGGTCATGCAGTCGGCGTAAGAGAACATCTCTCTTGCGATTTCCTTTATCGTCTTATCCGCATAGCCTTCCTCACGAGTTTTTATGAAGTATGCATTTTCAGCAAAACGAGCCGAGTCCATGTTTACCGGAACGCCATACTTATGACAAAGTTCGCAAGTCTCGCGAATGTTCTTCATGCTGACAGGTTGACCTCCTACGGTGTTGTTGGTAACAGTCAAAACCATGAAAGGCACATTGCCCTTGTTCTCTTTCAAAACCTTTTCCAATTTCTCCAAGGAAACATTTCCCTTGAAAGGCACTTCCAACTGAGTATCCTTTGCCTCGTCCGTCGTTACATCGATTGCAAAAGCTTTTCTGCTTTCGATGTGTCCTTTTGTGGTGTCGAAGTGAGCATTGCCCGGGATAACGTTGCCCTCTTTCACAAGGTAAGAGAACAAAACGTTCTCTGCCGCACGTCCTTGGTGGGTTGGGATAACGTGTTTGAAGCCCGTGATCCTATTGACAACCTCCTTGAATTCAAAAAACGAGCGAGCACCGCTGTAACTCTCATCTCCCATCATCATGGCAGCCCATTGACGATCGGACATCGAGCCTGTACCGGAGTCGGTCAAAAGGTCGATGTAAACCTGCTCCGATTTCAACATGAAAACATTGTTATGAGCCTCTTCCAACCACTTTTCGCGTTCCTCGCGAGTGGATTTCTTTATAGGCTCGACCATCTTGATTTTCCAAGATTCTGCAAAAGGTAATTCCATAAATACTATCTTTTAATGGTTTATAATAATGAATGATACGAATTTCCGCTTCAAATTCGCCGTAAGCCCGTGTGTCAGAGTGAAAGGAAACAATCCCTCTCCTTGATGTTGAGGAACGTCCTGTAAATGATAAGGGAAAATAAATACGAGTTCATATTCTTTCCATCTTGCTTACAATTCGCAAAGATAGGACAAATCTTTGAATACACAAAACAAAGTAGCGTTTTTTTACTCCTCCGATTTCGTATTATATGTTTTCGCTTTCCGTAAAGCAAAGAACCGATAAAAATTTCCGCCGAACCGACATTTCCGAATTCGAACGCTGTTAGAGAAAAATGAATCGGCGTTTTAATTTTTTCTTCCGCCGTTTCGTGAAATTCTTCCGCCGTTTCGTCGATGATGAATCGCCGAAAGAATTTCGGCTTCGCAACAGAGGGGATTTTCGTTTTGCAGGAACGGTTGCGGGGAAAGAGGTTTTAACTTGCGGAATAAGGGATTTGCAAAATTGGGGCAGAGGTTGGGGTGTTGCGGTTCTTCGTTCGCATGGGAAATTGAGGCGGAATGAAAAAACAAGAGGAGAATGTTCCCGATTTCACTCGGTTTATCCTCCTCTTGAACCCACTACAAACAATCAGATACTTATGATTTCATTTCGTATTTCCTCGTTATACGTCTATCACGTCCCAGAAGAATACTCTCAATCCTTGTTCGGGTGCACTGTTGTCGAGTGCCTGTATTCTTTTTTTGAGTATGGGTGCGATGTTGTCGTCCACTACGCAGAGGGTTGCCATGTTTTTTGCCGGCCATGCGTGGGAACCGAGGTGCGGTTCGCCGTTCTTGCTACCTCTTCCCTGTATGTCCTGCCAGCGAGTGAAGCCACGGATGGACAACTGGTGCAATATGTTTTCCACTTCTTCGACGTGGGCTTGGTTATATGCTATGAATGCTGCTTTCATTTCGATTATGCTTTTATGGTTCTTGTGTTCAATCTCAATGCGTGGTTCTTCCTGTAACTCTTCACCTCTCTCGATGCAAAGACGCAGTAAACGGTCGGCACAATGAGCAGTGTTACGAGTGTGGAAACGGTCAGACCGCCGACTATCGCTATACCCATAGGCTGCCAAAGCTCGCTGCCCTCTCCTATTCCGAGGCTCATCGGAACCATACCGAGTATTGTGGTGAGCGAAGTCATCAATACGGGACGCAACCTCGACTTTCCGCCCAAGATGACGGCTTGCGATATGCCCATTCCTCTTTCACGGTTCAGGTTGATGTAGTCCACCAAGACTATACCGTTCTTTACGACTATTCCGACCAACATTATCGCTCCTATGAGGCTCATCAAGTTGACCGTGGTGCCTGTCAAAAGCAAGGAGAAGATAAATCCCACGAAAGCAAAAGGCACAGAGAACATTATGATGAACGGATAACGCAAGGATTCGAACTGTGCCGCCATCACTATGTAAACCAACATCAGGATAAGGACGAGAAGCGTTCCCATATCGGAGAAAGACTCCTGCTGGTCTTCTATCGAACCGCCTATTTTCGTTCCTATCTCGGTCGGAATGTCCATTTTATCCAATTCTGCCTGTATGTTGGCGGAAGCCACATCAAGAGTCGCTCCGTAGAGGGTTGCGGATACCTTAATCATACGCTCTCTGTCCTGACGCTTGATTGAAGGCGGTGCTTCTCTTTCAACAACGTTTGCGACCTCATACACTCTTACGGCTTTGCCTTGGTTGTTATAGATGAGAATGTTCTCTATGTCTTCGACGGATTGGCGGTGTGCCTTGTCGTTTCTGACTTTGATTTTATACTCTTCGCCGTCCTCGCGGAACACGGAGGCTGTCATACCGTTTATTCTGTTCCTTACGTAGGTCGAAGCGGTGGCAACGTTAAGTCCGTTCAAGGCAAGTTTCTCGCGATCGAAGTCTATTTGGAACTGAGGACGATAATCTTCTCGGTCGATGGTAACATCTTTAAAGCCCTGCATTTTTTCCATTTTCGCTTTCAAGGAGTCGGCTATGCGTTCCGTAACTTTGAAGTCGTATCCGAAGATTTCGACATCGATGGTACTTCCTGACATCATGTTGTTCTGACCTCCTGCCGAAACGGAGAACTTGTTCACTTCGGTATATGTGGCGATTTCCTTTCTCAATTCGTCGGCTATCTCGAACATATCACGCTTCCTGTCTTCAAGATCGACCAATTTCATACGGAAACTGATATAGTTGCTTCCCGAAGTTCCCATAAGGGCAAAGGTATTGTCGTCATCGTCTCCCGGAACACCGACCGTATAGTTGAATGTCTGCACTTCGGGGAAGTCTTTGTCCACTCTCTTTTGAAGTCTCTTCGCAATCTCTTTCGCCCTGTCCACATTCGCTCCGGCAGGCAACTCTATGCTTCCGGAAATCTGACCGTTGTCCGTTGCTGGAATGAATTCCGTTCCGAGTGATGTAACGGCAAGGACAAGGGATATGATGAACAACAATGCGGCAGAAGTGATGGTTGTGGTTTTATGCCTTACAGCCCAAGTCAAAAGCCTTTCGTACCAAACGTCGAGCTTGTCCAAGCCTCTTCTGATCGGTGTGTAGATTTTTTCAAAGACTTTATTCTCTTTTTTATCCTTCTTTCTCTTCAAGAGCAAGGAACACATCATAGGCGTAAGCGTCAAAGCGGCCGTCGTGGAGACCACCATCATGATACAAATCATCCAACCCAACTGCTTGAACATTATTCCCGCCATACCGGTCATCATCGTGAACGGGAAGAACACCGCCAGCAAGGTAAGGGTTGTGGCAATCACGGCTACACCGACCTCGTTCGTTCCGTATATTGCGGCTTCCCTCGGTTTGCTACCCCGTTCTATGTGTGTGGTTACGTTTTCCAAGACCACGATGGCGTCATCGACCACCATACCCAAGGCTATGGAAATGGAGGATAGGGAAATAATGTTTATCGTATTACCGGTAATGAACAGGTAAATGAACGATGCAATCAGCGAAACAGGTATCGTAACCATAATAATAATTGTTGCCCGCCATTCTCCGAGGAAGAACAACACCACAATGATGACGAACAAACATGCCAATACGACCGTCTCGACCAAAGAGGAAATCGAATTTTCTATATTGTCGGTTGTATTCATTACCTCTTGAAGATGAATGTCTCTTGGCAGGTCTTTTTGGATTTGAGGCAACTGTGCACGGATTTTTTTCATCACCTCGACGGAGTTCGCTCCCGTTTGCTTTTGCACGACTATCGTTGCACCCTTCTTTCCGTTGACAAAACTTTCCTGTGCTTTCTCCTGAACACTATCAATCACCGTTGCAACATCTTTAAGAAACACGGTCTTGTCCCCGAATTGGGCAACGACCACATCGTTCAACTCCTTGCTGTCCTTCATCTCCCCTTCCATACGTAGGGAATAGGTCTGCGAGCCTACGTCTATGTTACCGCCGGGAGTACTTACGTTCTCGGCTGCAACTTTCGAGCCGATTTGCTCGACGGTAAGGTTGTAAGCCTCCAACTTTGTAGGGTTGCAGTTGATTATTATCTCTCTTTGCGGAGCTCCCGACACGGATACGGAACCTACACCGTTGATACGGTTCAATGGATTGGCGACCCCATCATCCAAAATTTTATAAAGAGCAGCCGTACTTTCCTCAGCCGTTGCAGAAATGATGCTTATCGGCATCATATCCGTGGATAGTTTCAATATCATGGGGTTCGAACATCCGTCGGGCAAATAACTCTTTATCATTTCTATCTTATCCCGCATGTCATTCACCGCTCCGTCCAAATCTGTTCCCCAGTTGAATTCCACGCTTATGATTGCAGTGTTTTCCTTTGAGGTGGAGGTTAGTTTCTTCAAGTCGCTTACCGTACTCAAAGCACTTTCCATCACCTTCGTAACGTTGTTCTCGACATCTTCTGCACTCGCTCCCGGATAGGTAACGATAACAATCGCCGTGTTCATCTCGATTTCCGGCAACTGATCGATTGCAAGTTTGTTCAGAGAGAAGAGTCCCAATACTATTATCGCCACAAAAATCAATGCGGTCGTGATTGGCTTCTTTACTGATGACTCATATATTTTCATAGTCCTGATTGAAATCTTTTATTTACTTTATCACATTTACCTTTGAGCCGTCCAACAACTTGGATTGTCCTGTTATCACGACGTTCTCCCCTGCGGATACACCGCTTAATATTTCGTATTTGTCGTTAAAGCGTCTTCCTATCTCGACTTTGCGATATTCCACGGTGCCGTTCTTTTCCGTGTAAACGTATCTGTCGTTGGAGCCGGATTGTTTCAAGATTGCCTTATCGGAAACGAGGATTGCGTCTGCTCTTCCGAGGTTCAACTCCACACGTCCGAACATTCCGGGTTTCAACTTGCTGCCTGCATTGTTTATCTTGACCTCACAAGTGAATGTTCTGGTGCTTGCGTCTATTGTAGGGTAAATCAACGAAATCTTTCCGGTAAATTCTTCCTCTCCGAATATCTCTGTCTTCAATTTAACCACCATTCCGACTTTCACTTTCGTGTAAAAGGTTTCGGAAACGTTGATTTTCAATTTCACAGGGTTGATTTTCATTACCTGTAATATAGGTTGCGAACCGGCAACGTCGCCATTGTCGAAGTTTCTCTGCGTTACAACTCCTTCGATGGGCGATGTAAGGTAGATATTCTCTTTAAGGTTGTCCACATTCTTCTTCGCAACGTTGTATTGCACCTGCATCTGATCCAATTGCTGCTTGCTGGCTCCACCGGAGTTGTAAAGAGCCTGCATTCTGTTCAATTCTGTTTTCAAGTTCTCCAACTGAGCCGTGGAAGTCGCCAATGTGGTGCTTTCCATCTTCACAAGCTGCTGTCCTTTTCTCACTCTGTCCCCCACTTCAACCATTATCTTTTCTATTCTCGTTCCTCCGGCGGAAGAAATGTAGTTCTTGACCTCCGCATCGACCGTGGAAGAGAATTCATATATTCTGTCTATCTCCTGTGTCGAAGCTTTCTCGACTTTGACGTTGATTACATCGCTTTTGGTTTCCTTTTTTGCTTCCTCTTTCTTTGAACACCCGATTATCATCAAGGGAGTCAATACAGCGAGGTAAATAAGTTTTTTCATATACTCCTCTTTTGTTTGTTGTTGTTTATTATTTCGTTGATTATTCTTTGCCTAATACTTTTTCCAGATTTGTTTGTGCAATCAGGAAATTGTACAACGACTGCTGGTAATTGAGGTTCGCTTGCGTCATCGACAGTTCGCTGTCATTCAATTCAAGTATCGTTCCCGATCCTGTGTTGTAACGCACCTTGGCAATCTCGTATCCTCTTTCCGCTTGGGCGATTGCTTCCTTGTTTACGGTGAGTTGTTCCTGTGCCGCTTTCATGCTGTTGATTGCAGAACGGATTTGCAAATCCACTCCGTCGATTGCCGATTGAGGCTTCTTCGGTGGAAGCTGTGTTGGCAGAGTGTTGCGAATGTGTTGCGATATGTGGGCAAGAAGTGATGTTTGCATCAGAATCGTAACTATCTGATTGTGAGTTTTGGGCCAAGAGATTGCTGCTCTCATCAGCCTTATGGTTGCCGTGTTCAGCAAGATGAATTATTTGTTTGTTTGTACGCACTCCCGTAAATTTTAGAGTGTTGCTCTCTTTGTTGCCTATGGTATTTAATACGGCATATCCCAGTAGTAGCACAATGCTTGCTGCCACAACCGCCCTTGTGGCTGTGTGCCATGTCTTATTGAAGAAAGGTTGGGGGTGAGGCACTTGGCGCTCGCCCTTCATTTCTGCCATTTTTCTACTGACGTCTTCCCAAAGACCTTTAGGCTCTTGTATTTCGTAGTCGCTCATACGATCGTGTATGTCGTTTTGCCAGTTCTTTTTCATATCAAATGGAATTAATGGATTGATATTGTGTGAGCTTTTTTGCCAGCAAAGCCTTTGCCTTGTGCAACTGTGATGCGGAAGTGTTTTCTGTGATTCCAAGCAGTTGGGCTATATCTTTGTGGTTTTTGTTGTCAATAACGTAGAGATTGAATACGGTGCGGTAGCCATCAGGCAACTCTCGAATGAACTGATGTATCGTTTCGGTAGGAATGTCTTCGGTATTGATGTCGTCATCGTTTGTGATATCAATATTGGGAGAGTCAATATCAACAAAGTTGTATTGCTGATTGCTACAGACAAACTTCAATGTCTCATTTAGCGTTATCTTTGTCATCCATGCTTTTAATGAACCTTCACCACGGAACTTGAAGCTGTTTAGAGAAGAGCTTTATGAATGCCTCTTGTAACACATCTTTGATATCATCATCGGATATGATATAGCGAGAGCATAATGCCGAAAGGTATCGCACATACTTACGGTAAATCCATTCGTTGGCGGCAGGGTCGCCAACGATGGCCTTTTTGAGCCAGTGCTCTTCTTCTGTTTTCTCTCTTCTAAATGTTGTTCTGAGCATAATTTGGTCTTAACGCAGAGAACCAACGATGGGCAAAAGCCTAAACCATGTGGGTATAAGCTGTTGCACCATCAATTGGGAGGCATGCTTATTTTGAGACTTCAACAGCTATCGTTGCAGTCTTTTTGTTCTTGTCTGTAATGGTGACAGTCGTTTTACCTGCTGCTACACCTTTAATAGTAATCTTTCCGCTGGAGATAGATGCTGTGG
>OCLH01000281.1_pt1 | contig 10757 bp, 10 predicted proteins | sample 1495891 | NCBI WGS metagenome assembly OCLH01 (sample SAMN03418266, study PRJEB22391) | human gut metagenome | biome: human-gut; feature: organic feature; material: feces | host: Homo sapiens | place: Tanzania | collected 2013-01
CATGAATGAGAATCTTGCTGATTCAAACTGTGCTAAATAGCCGTTGTAGCCTCGGAGCGTCCTGCCATAATGACAACATTCAATGTTCCTTTGACCGAAGTAAAGGAATTGGAACCCGGCTGTGCCATCATCATAAAACGCAACGGCAAAATCTCCATCAGCCGAATCAAACAAGCCGTCCAAAAGCCTGCCAAATGCTCCTTTGAACGTATTTACTTCTCCCGCGGAACCGATGCGGACATATACGAAGAGAGAAAAGCCCTTGGTAAACTTATCTGCCCGAGAGTATTGCAGGCAATAGACTACGACATAAAGAATACCGTCATTTCATATATTCCCAACACCGCTTCGGTAGCCTTTCAGGGCATGGCAGAAGCATTCACCGACTATGCCAACCAACAGAAAATAAAAAGCATACTCGCCAATAAGGATAATCTCGACGAGGAAAAGCTGAAAGAAATCTTCACTCTGCACCCTCGTCGTGAGTATATAGCGGTTAAGGACGTGAAACTCCGTACTTTCATCACCCAAGACAGCGAACGCGATGACATGGTCGCCCATGTATATGACGTAACCTACGGACAAGTGAGAGAATATGTCGATAACTTGGTTGTGATAGACGACAGCATAGTGCGAGGAACCACTTTGAAACAATCCATAGTGCGAATACTCGACCGCCTCGGTCCCAAGAAAATAGTCATCGCCTCATCCGCACCGCAGATACGCTACCCCGATTGCTATGGAATAGACATGTCGCGATTGGGAGACTTCATTGCCTTCAACGCAGCCATAGCCTTGCTGAAAGAAAACGGTCAGGCAGGACTTATAGATGAGGTTTACCACAAGTCCAAAGCACAGGAAAACAAGCCGAAAGAGGAAATAGTGAACTACGTAAAAGAAATATACGCACCTTTCACCGATGAGCAAATCTCCGGCAAGATAACGGAATTGGTAACCCCTGACAACATAAACGCAAAGACCGAGGTGGTCTATAACACCATAGAATCCCTCCACAAAGCCTGCCCTGCACATACGGGCGATTGGTACTTCACCGGCAATTATCCCACTCCGGGCGGGAACAAAGTGGTAAACAGAGCATTCATCAACTACTACGAAGGCAACAATAAGAGAGCATATTGATTTGTTTCGGAATATGGTTTGTACTTTCGGCGGGTCGGAAGCGTTGCATGGCAACAATCCCGACCCGCTTTTTCTATTTCCGCTTTCGCCTTGTTGCCCTCTTGAAAGCAAAATCCCAAAGACCTCTGTCCTTCCTTCATCAAACTGCTGCAAACCAAATAAATAATCCATACCCTTGCCCGTTCGGGGCAACCAATACCCTTTCCCCGAAACTGAAACGCCCTTTCGTTGCAACGAAACGCCGAAAGAAAAAATTATTACGCCGATTCATTCCGACCCGAACGGCGTTTCGCCCGAACGGAAGTAAGAAGCAAAGAAATCATGCTTTGAGAGCATCGGACTTATTAAAAAACCTTATCTTTGCAAGCAGATATTTTTTGTAGTAATCGATAATAGGAATAAAAGAAGCAGGATAGAATAGGAATAAAATAAGAACATATTGAATTAAAGCGTTTTGCTGAATTTTTGCTGTTTTGAAATCTCGACACTTTCAGAATAAGCGCAGAAAAAATAAGCTCGAACGCTCATGGTGTGTAACCGTGAGCTTTGTTTATTTGCTGTGCTTAGGTAGTCGAGAACCTCAAAACACAAATTAAGGTAACAACTCACGGTATTCTTGTAAGGAGAAACGAAGCCCATAGCATAAAACCCCTGCATAATACATCGTTACCGACAGCGAAGTCGCAATCTCCCTCTGCCGAAAGCAGTGATGGCAAGAGAAAAAAAGGTAACGAGAAATGGAAAACGACAACAGTACACATTTATACTTCAACACAAGGGACGAATTACTCAAAGTCCCCTTGTCGCAAGTGATTTATTTTGAAGCAGAAGGTAATTATACCTCCATATATTTCCGTAACGGCTTGCAATCACAGGTACTCGCAAGCCTGCACACAATAGAAGACCTGATAAGCAACAGTTTCAAACTGCAAAACCAAGACGAGCATTTGGCTTTTATCCGTATAGGTCGCAGATATATAGTGAATATCGAATACATTTACCATATCAATATACCGAAACAAAAACTGCTCTTGTCCGACTTTGTATTCACACAGGCATACGAGTTAAACGTATCCAAGGAAGCCCTGAAAAATTTGAAGAACATTTATTCCCCCAAACAGAAATGATTATAATAGGAAGAGAAGGCGGGCAAAAAATCCCCATAAACGACAAATCCGTATCACGCAAACACTTGGAAGTAACACCCTTGCAGGACGGCAGTTTCAAAATAAAGAACTTGGGCAGGAACGGAACCTTTGTCGATGGCATGGCAATAGAGGAATGTATAGTCAAAGCAGACACGCCGCTCCGCCTCGGACCGACATATACCGCCACATTGAAGCAATTACTATGTCTGTCGCCCGAAAAAACTGCCACGGACATATCTCATTTGGAGCAAATCTACCGACGCCACTCCGAACGCAAAACCAAGTTGCGACAGGAGCAGATGCGAACTACCTATTACAAGTATGTCGCCTCCGGAATAATGTTGCTATGTGCCATGTTCGGCTATTTTACAAGGGAATATGCGGAACTCAAACTCCTATCGACCATTCTGATTACCGTCTTCATACCTGTGGGAGTTATTCTCCTGATATATTCCGTTTATATTCAGAAGAAAATAACCAAAGAAATGCCCGAGAAAGAAGCAAGGCTGATGGACGAATTCAAAACGACCTATGTATGTCCCAAATGTAAGAAATGGCTTGGAGACCAGCCCTTTGAAGCTGTCAAACAGCAGGGTAAATGCCCGTATTGCCAAACAAAATGGGAGTAAAGAAAGCAAAGGGAATAACAAATAGTTGCAAAGAATTGAAAACGAGATATTTGAAATAAATAATACAAAAGAAAGATAATGGGAAGCAATGATGAGACAATAAGAACAGACATTTCACAGTCAGCCCTCGACATAAAGTCGGGAATAAGTCTGTGCAACGGCAGATACAAACTGCTGAAAGTTCTCGGCAAAGGCGGCTTCGGCATCACTTATTTGGGATTGCATACCGGTCTGAACAAGAAAGTAGCCATCAAAGAATACTTTCCCAAAGACAGCTTCCGCAGGCAGTCGGACGGAACGCAGGTAAGTTACAGCAATACCGGCGAGAACCGCAAGAATATCGAGCGATTCTTAAAAGAAGCCCGCACCATGGCAGAATTGAAGCATAAAGGAGTGGTGAGTGTGAGCGATGTATTCGAGGAAAACGCCACGGCATACTACGTCATGGACTATATCGAAGGGCAAAGTCTTGAAGACAAAGGAAAACTTCCCGAAGCCGCGGCTCTCAAATACATCGATCAGGTAGCACAAGCTTTGAAGTATATTCATGACAAGGGCATACTGCATTTGGACATCAAGCCTGCCAACATCATGATAGACCGAGACGACAATGCAGTATTGATAGACTTCGGCATATCCAAGCACTACGACGGCGGAGGAGAAGCCACAAGCACCACAACCGTAGGCTATTCCGCCGGATACTCGCCCATAGAACAGATGACGCCCGGCGGTTTGAAGCAATTCACGCCCTCGACCGACATTTATGCCCTCGGTGCCACCATATACAAGATAATAAGCGGCACCAAGCCCCCTGCTTCCACCGACTTGGCAGACGATGCCACCCTGACCAAGCCTGCCGGCATGAGCCAAGCCCTCTTCCGCATCGTAAGCAAGTGCATGGAGCAGAAACGCAAAGACCGTCCGCAGACAATGGACGAAGTAATCGCTCTTCTGAACAAAGAACCGAACCCACCTGCCCCATCACCGAACCCGCCAAGTCTTTCACCAAGCCAAAAGCCCGATCCGAAGTCTCGGAAAGTATTCTTCGTGATTATAGGACTTGTAATCGTGATAGGAGTATCGGCTCTTGTAATCGGGAAATGCTCCGTCGGAAGTGGTAATAGTATAGAAACTGCCACGGAAACGGCAGTTGAATATCCGGAGATGGAAATTTCATCAAATACAGAAGTTTCTTCATTTGCAGAAGAACCTACCCGAAAGATGATGGAACGTAAAACGGAAGAACGAAAGAAAGCAGAAGCCGAACGCCAAGCCCGTTTGGAAGCGGAACGCCGCAAAACAGAGCAACAGAAGCAGGAACGCCAAAGAGCGGAGCAAGAAGCAAAACGGAAGAAGGATAATGAGGAAGCGTTCAAGACGTATAAGGGCAGGGGCGATTTCTATTACAAAGATTACTTCAAAAACACCAACGATACGGAAGCCAAACGAAAAGCGAAAGAAAACTACGGCAAAGCATTGCAGTACAAAGAGGACGCAACAGTGAGGAGGAAATACAATGCATTGTAAGCCTTTGATTTCTATAAATTTTGAAAATATGAAATCGAATTGCCGTTTTGCTGCGATGAAAAAGCGAAAGAATTTATCGGAACGGCGTTCCGTTTCAGCCAAATGGCGTTTTGCGGAATGGTTTGAAGAAGAGAGCAGAATAAGGTAATGTTTGCAAGAAATGAAGTAAGAGAAGAATAATGGATAAAGAAGAAATAAATGGTTAAACAAACACACAAATTGGAGATGAAGAAGATAGCACGATTTTTATTGTTGTTTGCCCTGTTGGCAAACGGTTTTGCGAAAGCACAAGACTATGATACCGAATGTTGGGACATGCTAAGCAGAGCGAAGAAAAATTATTTGGAAAATGGAGAAGCCGAGGCAAGAGAGCAATTCAGACTATTGATTTCCACCTGTTCCGGAAGTGTAGCCAATGAAGCACAAGCATGGTTGGCAGAACAAGAAAAACAACGCAGAGCGGGAGTTCAAGTATTTACCGTCAACGGCGTGCAATTCAAGATGGTGAAAGTAGCGGGCGGAACTTTTCAAATGGGAGCCACCTCGGAGCAAGGCAGCGATGCATTTACAGATGAGAAACCTGTTCACTCCGTTACCCTTCCCGATTATTATATCGGGCAAACTCAAGTAACGCAAGAACTATGGGAAGCCGTCATGGGCAGTAATCCTTCATACTTTAAGGGAGATAATCAATGTCCGGTGGAAAAGGTAAGCTGGAACGACTGTCAAGAATTTATCGAGAAACTCAATCGACTTACGGGAAAGAATTTCCGTCTGCCTACGGAAGCCGAATGGGAATATGCAGCGAGAGGTGGCAACAAAAGCAAAGGATACAAATACAGCGGAAGCAATAATCCTGATATCGTTGCATGGTATGACGATATCAGCAGAGGTAAGACACATCCCGTTGCACAAAAGCAAGCCAACGAATTAGGCTTATATGACATGAGCGGAAACGTTTGGGAGTGGTGTAAGGATTGGTATGATGGCTATTCGAGCAATTCGCAGAACAATCCGATAGGAGCAAGCACGGGTAGTTACCGCGTTCTGCGTGGCGGCAGCTGGTACTACAACGCGAGGAACGTGCGAGTGTCGTATCGCTTCCACGGCACGCCCGACTACCGCTGCAGCCGCTACGGTCTCCGCCTCGCCCTTTAAGTTTACCGCTTGGTAATCCACCCGATGTTTTAAGCTTAAAAAGAAAAGAAAAAAGAAGGAAAGCAGAAGAGCGGAGGGAGTAAGGAGCGAGAGCGGAGCCGAGCGACAAACGACCGAAGCGAAAAAGAAAAACAATACCGCCAAAGGCGGTCTAAAAATATTTGAATCATGCAATATGCGATTTTTTCGATACCTATAACCTGCGGACAGGAGGAACAGGAAACCATGAACAAGTTTCTGCGTTCGCATAAAGTGGTAAAGACAGACAAGGAACTGATAAGAGATGAACAGCAGTCCTATTGGACATTCTGCATAACCTATCTGCAAGGACAGACGCAGGAACAAAATTCCGTATCCAAGGAAAAAGTGGATTATAAGGAGGTTTTGGACGAAAAAGCCTTCAAGATGTTTTCCGATTTACGTGCTTTGAGAAAGCAGATAGCACAAAATGATGCCGTGCCTGCCTACGCAGTTTTTACAGACGCAGAGTTAGCCGAGATGACAGCCTTGCCGACTTTTGACGAAAAGAGTTTGCAAGGCATAAACGGCATAGGGAACAAACGGGCAGAGAAATACGGACGAACAATAGTGGATATGTACAACAATACTTTGCAAGTCGAGAAATGAAAAGGGTAGGAAGGTTGACGGAACGTATATATGATATGGATAATCTCTTACTTGCATTTCATAAAGCGGCAAGAGGAAAATGGCAAAAGCGGGAAGTAATGATTTATGCGGCAAACTTGGAAGATAACCTCCATGAGTTATCTTTGCAAATAAGGAGTGGAGATGTGCAAGTGGGTGATTATACTTATTTCAACGTCTATGATCCGAAATTAAGAACGATTTGTGCGGCATCTTTCCCCGAGAGAGTACTGCACCATGCAATCATGAATGTTTGCCATGCAGTATTTGAACGACATTTCATCTATACAACTTATGCAACCCGTCCTCGAAAAGGAGTTTATGCCGCATTGGACAGAGCCTGCAAAGCGATGAAAAAGTATTCATACGTTGGCAAATTCGATGTCAGGCATTATTTTGACAGTATCGACCACACGATTTTGAAAAATAAGCTATCGCGTCTGTTTAAGGACAAAACTCTTTTGGAAATCTTTTTTCGCATAATCGACAGCTATGAAAGAGAACAAGAAAACAAAGGACTGCCGATAGGAAACCTTACAAGCCAATATTTTGCCAACTATTACTTATCTGATTTCGACCATTGGTGCAAAGAAACCTTGAAAGCGGAGGAATATATAAGGTATATGGACGATTTTCTTGTTTTTTGCACCAATCATTCTTCGCTTACAAGCAATGCTTACGCAATAAACGATTATATGAATGCCTCACTTGCCTTACGATTGAAGCCGCCTGTATTCGCAAAAAACGGAAATGGAGTATCATTTCTTGGGTATCGTATCAGCAATAAGAAGATACTCCTCAATTCTCGCAGTAAAAAACGGTTGAAAAAGAAAATGAGGCTGTATGAAAACTTGCTTGAAAACAAGAAATGGACAGAAAAAGAATATATGGAGCATATCACGCCACTGATTTCTTTTTCACGATATGCTTACAGTAAGGGATTGAGACGGGAAATAATGATAAACGACAACAAATGAAAAGGGTAGTAACCGCGTTCTGCGTGGCGGCAGCTGGAACAACAACGCGAGGAACGTGCGAGTGTCGAATCGCAACAACAACACGCCCGACAACCGCAACAACAACAACGGTCTCCGCCTCGCCCTTTAAGCTTAAAACATCGGATGGATTTCCAAGTGGTAAACAATTTGCTGTCGTGTTTGGAAACAAACGAAAATGAACGGTTAATCCGCCTTTCAACGACAAGTGCCTGTAAAAGATTTCTTTGAAAGCTCTTGTCGTTGGTTTTTGAGTGACGGATTTGTCAAGCGGTATTGCGGTTTGACGGATTAAACGGGGTATTTGGAGTATCGGAAGGGAGAAGGCTTGGTGCGGAAGGAAAACGGGTGTAATTTTGTACCCGTTAAACAATTAAAACATACGGATATGGATAACAGAAATGAAGAGACACAATTTGCAGATGAGCAAACGACAATCATCGAAGAGGGAGCAAACGATGTTCAAGAGCCTAAGGGTACTTCCAAATGGAAAAAGGCTGCGGGCATGGCGGGCATAGGTGCGGCAGGTATTGCAGGCGGAATAGGTTTGTCCGCAATAGTAAGCGGCGATGATGCGGTAGCGGCGAATGTGGGCAAAGCGAATATGGTAAAACCGGCGGGAAATGTGAAAGTCGCCGAGGTAAACGATGAGATGAGTTTTTCGGAGGCATTCGCTTCGGCGAGGAAACAAGTAGGTGCGGGAGGTGTGTTCGAGTGGCGAGGAAAGCAATACGGTACTTACTACAAAACAGAGTGGGATTCCATGTCTCAGGCAGAGAAAGACCGATATGCTGCCAATGTTTTCGGAACTTCTTCCTCCAAATCTTCGTCAACACCGACGCAAGAGCAGTTGCAACATGAAACTTCACCGGAAAACCTTGCTGATGACTCACAAACTTCAATTTCGGGTGAAGATGGACAGGGTGAGTTGGCAGGAGTGCAAACGGTAACTGATGAAAGTGGTAATCCGATTACAGTTGTTGCTGCCAAAATCAACGGATATAATTCCGTATTTGTCCATGCCGATGTTGACGGATATGTAGATGTCGCAGCTATGGACGCAAATGCCGACGGAGTATTGGTCGACAATGAGGTAGTTACCATTGCAAAGGGTGCCATGCCTGTGTCTGCTTTAATGAATGACCTTAACGAGTCGCAACCTGTGACAGATTGTTCTTTCCCGGAGTGTGCTGTGCCGACAAGCATGGAGGATGTTGTGGTGAACAACCCTTTGGACGGGGTGGATTCGCTCGGATTTTGATTTGTGAGGGGAGATGGGTGACAAGATAAGGGTCTTCTGTCCGAGTTGCAAGACGATTTTGGAAGTGCCGACGGTATTTTCGGAGAATAATACACGGTTTTCGTGTCCTCAATGCGGCTTCAATGCTCCTTTCAATTCTTATGGCAGACTTAATGCGGACATCTTTTCTCAGGGAGCGGGTTTAGGTCATGAGGACAGCACCTTTGTAAGCAGTAATCCGACTGACGCAACGGAATGTTTCACCGATTGCAAATGCGAAGAGGGCGTTCTTGTTCGTTGTAATGATAAGGAAGCGATTTCTCTGCCGATGGGGCTTAATTCCATCGGCAGGGAAAGGCTCAATCCCGAGGATTTGTGCATTTCCCGCAGGCATTGTGCCGTGGAAGTAAGTCGCAGCGGGCAGCGAATGAAGTACGTGTATTACGATACAGAGGCAAAGAATGCGTCATACATCAACGGGAAGAGGTTGGATAAGGGAATGAAGGTTGTCTTGAACTTCGGCGACGAGTTGAGAATGGGAAGGACGGCGTTCGTGTTCGAGAAGAAGGGAAACGAATAGCGGGTCATTGTTTGTAAACAAAGGAACGGTAACATGAATATAGAGATTAAAAAGGTTTTTGCTTTCAGCGAATTGGGCACAAGACAAAATCAGGAAGACAGCTATTGCTTCCGCTGCACCGAAACGGGAGAATACAGACCTTACTTCATATTGTGCGACGGTATGGGCGGTCATGATAGGGGCGAGGTGGCGAGTTCGACGGTTTGCGAGGCTCTTTCGGAATATTTCGACAAGTATTTGCCTGCCGATGATGAGGTGGGGGAGGGGTACTTCGAGGCAGCGTTGGATTTTGCATACGAGAGGTTGAAAGAAAAGACCGATGGAAATTCCTCCAAGGCTCCCGGGACGACGCTGACCTGCGTTTATTTCTGTTCGAGGGGTGCTTGGTGTTTTCATATAGGCGATAGCAGGATTTATCACATAAGGCCGCAGGACTATAAGCCCGAAGAACATTCCTACGGCTTGATGTTCCAAACGCAGGATCATTCCTTGGTCAACCGTTTGCTCAAAGCAGGGGAGTTGACAGAGCAGGAGGCTCGTACTTATCCGTATAAGAATGTCATAACAAGGGCTTTGCAGGCAAGGGACGGAGCAAGGGATAGGGCGGATTACAGATTGGAGGAGGACGTAAGGCAGGGGGATTATTTCTTCCTTTGCAGCGACGGGGTGTTGGAGCGGTTGAGCAATGAGGAGTTGTGTTCCATTCTGGCAGACGGGCAAAAAGATGATGAGGAGAAACTCTCTGCAATCAAGGAGGTTTGCAACAGGGGAACGGCAGACAACCATACGTGTGTTCTTATCCCGATAGCTTCTGTCGAAAGTGAGAAAAAGTCTGTGAAAAGGCGGATTGTCATAAAGCGAAAGAGGAAAACGAAAAACGGAGGCGGGAAAAGCCTCAGGGTTTTCTATATTTCGGCTTTGTTGATAATCGTTTCGACTGTTATTTTCGTGTTGTTCCGCATGCTGAGATAAAACCTTGCTTTTGTTTTTTCAGGTTTTGTATAGTTGTAACGATATGAGATACACAAAAAACTCATGTTACCATTACTTGACGTAACATGAGTTTTGTTCTTTGTCGATTGTCGAAAAACTTATAACAGACTGAAAAGCACGTATAGCCAATGGGCTACTATGCCGGCGAATAAACCGCCTATGGTGTGGGCAAGTATTGCTTTGGATATAAGTTTTCTATATCCCAAGGAGTCGAGCATTGCGGTATGTGTCGAGAGAAATCCGCTCCAACACATTCCCATTGCTGTGCATACTGCGATGGCATTGCCGTTCACCAAACCGTCTTCGATAAATCTGGGTATCAGACTCAAGGCTGCTCCTACTGCTCCGAGAGATGTGATAGGGAATGCTACCAATTCTGTATGTTCAAATCCGAACAACCATTCGAAAACCACGTTTATTTTGCCTGCCAAATAGGGTAAGGCTGCTACTCCTTCGTATGCTGCTCCTGTAAATTCGCCTGTTTTAGATGGTCCGAAAGTAAGCATCATTACGAATGTCGAGATGACTAAAACGCCGGGGATAATGGCAAGTCCTATTTCTACGCCGTTTTTGCCACCGTCCAATATGGAATTTAATATTCGCATAAATACGTTCCCTTCACTTTTGTAGGAGATTGCCTCCTCATTTCCACCAACGCCAACGGCTTCTTTCATTTCCGGATATGCTCTAATGGTGAATGTT